>ERZ836441.305-NODE-305-length-59926-cov-4.090428_pt1 | contig 59926 bp, 53 predicted proteins | sample MGYA00519686_ERZ836441 | MGnify/ENA primary metagenome ERZ836441 (study PRJEB31850, sample SAMEA3708800) | human gut metagenome | biome: human gut; feature: human-associated habitat; material: faeces | place: China | collected 2014 ...
CAGTTTGCCGGGCTGAGGCTGCTGGCCCTATACCAGATGACCCACTCCGGCGGTAAGCTCAACTTTATGGGCAACGAGTTCGGCCAGTTCATCGAGTGGCGTTATTACGAGGCCCTTCAGTGGTTTATGTTGGACTACGACCACCATCGCCAGCACCAGGCGTACATCAAGGCCCTCAACCATGTCTACCTGGAGCAGCCCAGCCTGTGGCAGCGGGACTTCAGCTGGGAGGGGTTCCAGTGGATCGACGCGGACAACAGCAAGCAGAGCATTCTCATCTACACCCGGCAGGGTGACAAGCCCAACGACATCACGGTGACGGTCATTAACTTCCAGACAGACAGCTATTTCGGCTTCCGGCTGGGGGTGCCCAAGTCCGGGCGGTATAAAGAGATTTTCAACAGCGACGAGGACCGTTTCGGCGGCAGCGGCCTGCACTATAACCCGGAACCTCTGCGAGCGGTGAAAAAGCCATCTCATGGACGGGACTGGTCCATTGAGATCACCGTGCCTCCTCTGGGCGGCGTAATTTTGAAGCGGGACGCCTCTCGAAAGACCGCCAGCGGAGAAAAAAAGCCAGCAGCGCATAAAATGACAAAAAAGAAGTAAAACAGATAGAAAGGATGCGGCCTGATACCGACAGAAGGGGAAAGCCGCTGATCCATGGGAGATGATTTCATATGTTTGTGGGAAAAGAAGACTTTAAGATCGCGTTTCGAAACGAGTGCATCGACGTGGCGGGCAAGCCGCTAGAGATGTGCAGCGATCTGGATAAATACCAAGTGCTGGTTAGCCTGATTAAGAGCCAGGCGTCCAAGGTGAGAACCGAGACGTTAGAGCGGGTACGGGAGAGCAAAGAGAAAGAGGTCTACTATTTCTCCATGGAGTTTTTGATCGGACGGCTACTGAATAACTACCTGCTTAACTTGGGTATTCAGGATGTAGTCCGTTCCGGCTTGGCGGAGCTTGGAGAGGATTTGGACCGCATCTGTGCCCTGGAACGGGACCCGGGACTTGGCAACGGCGGCCTGGGCCGCCTGGCCGCCTGCTTTATGGATTCCATGGCATTTCTGGGCGTGCCTGGAGGCGGCATGGGGATCCGCTACCGATTTGGCCTGTTCCAGCAAAAGATTGTGAACGGCTATCAGACTGAGGTGCCAGACACCTGGCTGGACGCTGGTTATCCCTGGGAGACGGCCAAGCGGGACGAGTCCATCGTGGTGAAGTTCGGCGGCTATGTGGACCGGGAGTATCGGGACGGCAAGGTGGCGTTCCAGTATAAGGGATATGACCAGGTGTTGGCTGTCCCCTATGACGTGCCAGTTGTGGGGTATGGCGGCAAGACGGTCAATCCTCTGCGGCTGTGGTACGCGCAGCCTTTGGAAGAGCGTTTTGACCTGGCGGCGTTCAACCGGGGAGATTACGCTGCGGCGGTGAAGCACCGCAATGAAATCGAGGCGATTACCTGCATTCTCTATCCGGATGACAGTACGCTGGCGGGCAAAAAGCTGCGGTTGCAGCAGGAATACCTGCTGGTGGCCGCCGGTGTGGGAGACTTGGTTCGGCGGTACAAGCGGCTGTACGGGGACCGGGAGTGGTCTTTGATGCCCCAGCGGATGGCCATCCACATCAATGACACCCATCCTACCCTGTGTGTGCCTGAGCTGATGCGCCTGCTCATGGATGAGGAGGGGCTGGAGTGGGATGAGGCATGGGACATCACCACCCACACCATTGCCTATACCAACCACACAGTGCTCCCGGAGGCTCTGGAGAAATGGCCCATTGACATGATGCAGACAATCCTGCCCCGGGTGTATATGATTATCGAGGAGATCGACCGCCGCTTCAAGGAGAGCTTTGACAAGAGCCAGCCGGATTGGCAGCGGCGCCATCAAGCCACTGCCATTTTGTGGGATGGACAGGTAAAAATGGCCAACCTGTCCATTATCGGCAGCTATTCGGTCAACGGCGTAGCGGCCTTGCATACCGAGATCTTAAAGAAGGACACCCTGAAGGATTTTTACGCACTGTATCCCGAGAAGTTCAATAACAAAACCAACGGTGTTAGCCACCGGCGTTTCCTGATGGAAGCGAATCCCGGCCTGACGGACCTGATCACCAGCGCGATCGGTCCGGAATGGACGTATCACCCTGCGGCCTTGGAGAGGTTGCTGCCCTTCAAGGAAGATAGCGCCTTCCTAGAGAGGCTGGCTGCCGTCAAGCGGGAGAACAAAGTACGTTTGGCCGAGCACATCCGGATCAACAACGGTATCGACGTGGACCCGGACAGTGTATTCGATGTACAGGTCAAGCGCATCCACGCCTATAAGCGGCAGCTGCTGTACGCATTTAAGATTATGGATCTGTATAATCAGCTCAGGGACGACCCCAATATGGATATTCACCCTCATACCTTTATTTTCGCGGGCAAGGCTGCGGGAAGCTATGTGTTTGCCAAGGAGGTTATCAAACTCATTAACTCTATCGCCGACGTGGTGAACAATGACCCGGCGGTGAACAATAAGATGAAAGTGGTGTTCATGGAGAACTTCCGCGTGTCCTCCGCTCAGATCATTTATCCCGCTGCGGAGATCAGCGAACAGATTTCCACCGCAGGCAAGGAGGCCAGTGGCACCGGCAACATGAAGTTTATGTTCAACGGAGCCATCACCCTGGGGACTATGGACGGTGCCAACGTGGAGATCCACGACTTGGTGGGAGAGGAAAATATCCGCATCTTCGGTATGCGGGCCGAGGAGGTCATGGAGCGCTATGCCCGGGGAGATTACCACCCCAGCGACGTAGCGAACGCCGACCCCCGTCTCAAGCGCATCACCGACCAGTTGGTCAACGGCTTTTTCCAGAAGTCGGGCTGTGATTTCTGGGGCGTACGGGAAGCGCTGCTCACCTATGGCGACGAGTATTTCGTGCTGAAAGACTTTGACGACTACGTCCGTACCTGGCGGGAGATGGACCGGCTCTACTGTGACCGGAATGCCTGGAACCGCATCTCGCTGCACAATATCGCCAAGGCCGGCTATTTCTCCAGCGACCGGACCATCGCCGAGTACGCCAACGACATTTGGAAGGTCCGTTTCGACCGACGCTGACCCCGGCGGGCCGGGGGCCCGCTTTCGTATTATACCAGTCAAGTGAGGAGGATTCGTTTTGCGAAAGAAAGAGTGTGTGGCCATGCTTTTGGCCGGCGGGCAGGGCAGCCGCCTGCTGGCTCTGACCAAACGCAATGCCAAGCCCGCCGTGGCCTTTGGTGGGAAATACCGGATCATTGACTTCAGCCTGTCCAACTGCGTCAACTCCAATATTGATACGGTGGGCGTGCTTACCCAGTATAAGCCCCTGATCCTCAACTCCTATCTGGGCACTGGCGAGGCGTGGGACTTGGATGACTCTGACGGCGGCGTCCACGTCCTGCCTCCCTACGCCACCGAACAGGGCGGCGAGTGGTACAACGGCACCGCAGATGCCATCTACCACAACATCGACTTTATCGACAACTACTCTCCCGAGTACGTGGTCATTCTGTCCGGCGACCACCTGTACAAGATGGACTACAACAAGATGCTGGAGTTCCACAAGGAGCGGGGAGCGGACTTGACCGTGTCTGTCATCGAGGTGCCCTGGGAGGATGCCAGCCGTTTTGGCGTGATGAGCGTGGACAAAGACATGAATATCACCAAGTTTGCTGAAAAGCCCAAGGAGCCCGACAGCAACCTGGCCTCCATGGGCCTGTACATCTTTAACTGGGACGTACTGCGCCGGGCTTTGCTGGAGGATCACGACGACCCGGACAGTGAAAAGGATTTCGGCAAGAACATCATCCCCAAGCTGCTGCGGGAGGGCAAGAAGCTGTGCGCCTACACCTTCACCGGCTATTGGCAGGATGTGGGGACCATTGATAGTTACTACAGCAGCCAGATGGCCCTACTGGAGGAAAATCCTGAATTTGACATCTTTGAGGATGACATGCGCATTTTCTCCAACTCCAACATCTCGCCCCCTCACTACGTGGGGCGCAACGGCGAGGTGGAGCGCAGCTTAGTGTGCAACGGCTGCATCGTGCTGGGCAAGGTGGTGGACTCCATCCTCAGCTCCGATGTGTACGTGGGCGAGGGAGCCATCGTGGAGAAGTCCATCTTGCTGCCCGGCGTGCGGGTAGAGGCCAACGCCCGAGTGTTCCAGGCTATCGTAGGAGAGGGCTCCGTCATCGAGATGGGGGCCTGCTTCTGCGGCGGCACCGACCAGGAGCGTATCGCGCTGCTGGGCGACAGTGAACACTTCAAGAGCTTGTAAGGGAGGACGCGGCATGAAACGAATGATGGGTTTGGTCTCTACCAACTACTCAGGAAACGATTTTGGGATGCTTACGGAGGAGCGTCCTGTGGCGTCCATCCCCTTTGGCGGGCGCTACCGCCTGGTGGATTTTCCCCTGTCCAATATGGTCAACTCGGGCATCAACACTGTGGGCCTCATTACACCCTACATGTACCGCAGCCTGCTGGACCATGTGGGCAACGGTAAGGCATGGTCCCTAAGCCGGAAGGTAGGAGGCATGTTTATCCTGCCTGGCTCAGTGTATGGCATCAAAAATCAGCACGGCAAGTTCTTGCTGCGGGATGTGATTCATAACCAGGCTTACCTGGAGCGGTCCCGGCGGGACATCGTGGTACTGACCGCCAGCAGCAAAATCTACAACATCGACTTTCGGGAGGTGGCCGAGCAGCATGAGAAGTCCGGCGCGGTAATCACTCTGCTGTACAAGCGCATCCCCGACGGCGGCGCCGTCAAGGATCTGAACATCGCCTGCGACAGCCGGGGGCGGGTCACCGGCATTCATAGCGCCGCCCCCGGGGAGTCCTGCCAGTTTATGGATGCCATGCTCATCGACCGGGAGCTGTTGCTCAAGTTTGTGGAGTGGTACAGTGCCCTGGGCTATCTGGACATGATGGAGATCATCCAGGAGAATCTGGATAAACTGGCGGTGTTCGGCTATGAGTTCAAGGGCTATATGCGCGCCATCGACAACGTGGCGGACTATATGGCGGCCAGCATGGACCTGCTGGAGCCTCAGGTGATGCAGGAGCTGTTCCTGGGTGAGCGGCACATCAGCACGAAGGTGCAGGATGCGCCCCCGGTGAAATATTTCCCCGGCTGCCAGGTGCGCAACTCGATTATCGCCACGGGCTGCATGATCCGAGGGGCGGTGGAGAACAGCATCATCTTCCGTGGCTGCACGGTGGAAGAGGGCGCGGTGGTGCGCAACAGTATCATCATGCCCAACGACGTAATCACCAAGGGAGCGCAGCTGGAAAACGTCATCTGCGACAAGTTTGTTAACATCGGCGAGGGAGTCCGGCTGTACGGCAGCGCCCTCCGGCCTTTGATCGTCACCCGCAAGCAGTACAGCTGAGGCAGACCGGCGGTCTGTGGGCCTGCAGGGAAGCGAGCGGGTACGGGAACATTCGGGCGGGGCCATATGCCCCGCCCGCCTGCGCCAAGAAAGTAGGACAGGAGGAGCGATATGTCAGTCAAAAAACCAAAAGTGCTGTTTGCCACATTTGAGGCCGTCCCCTTTGTCAAGACAGGAGGGCTGGGCGATGTGGGGGGCAGCCTGCCTGCCGCACTCAACCAAGCGGGGGCCGAGGCGCGGGTGGTGCTGCCCAAGTTTGCCACCATCCCTCAGATGTATAAGGACGAGATGGTCCATCTCACGCAGTTTTACGTTTATCTGGGCTGGCGGTGCCAGTATTGCGGCATCGAGATGCTGGAGCGGGACGGAGTGACGTGGTACTTCCTGGACAACGAGTATTACTTCGGAAGGGAGTACCCTTACGGCTTCTTTGATGATGGGGAGCGTATCGCATTCTTCGCCAAGGCGGTGTGCGAGTGCATCCAATACCTAGATTTCATGCCGGATGTGCTCCACTGTAATGACTGGCATACCGCCCTATCCCCGGTGTTCTTGCGGGAGATGTACCACTGTGTAAAGGGATACGACAACATCAAGACGGTGTTCACCGTGCACAACCTGAAGTACCAAGGGATGTTCGACGGCTTCATGCTGGGAGATGTGTTGGGCCTAGCGGACTATCCGGCGGCCCGGGATCAGCTGATGCAGGACGGCGCGGTGAATTTTATGCGGGGCGCGCTCAACTACAGTGATCGGCTGACCACCGTCAGCCCTACCTATGCCCAGGAGGTGTGTACCGACTTCTATGGCGAGGGATTGGACGATGTGTTCAACCGCCGCCGGAGCATCCTGTCCGGCATCCTCAACGGCATCGACACCAAGCAGTACGACCCCAAGACCGACCCAAACCTGTACGTGAACTTCACCCCCAAGACCATGGAGAAAAAGGCGGAGAACAAGACCCGCTTACAGGTAGATTTGGGCCTCAAGGTGGACGCGGACGTGCCTATGATCGGGCTGATCAGTCGCCTCACCGACCAGAAGGGGCTGGACCTGGTCAACTACATCCTCCACGAGCTGCTCCAGGATGAAGTGCAGCTCGTGGTGCTGGGGGTAGGCCAGCGGCAGTATGAGGATGCTTTCCGCTATTTTGCCGGGCGCTACCCGGAGAAGGTGTCTGCCAACATCTGCTTTGATGAGCCTTTGAGCCATAAAATCTACGCCTGTGCTGATATGGTGCTGGTGCCCAGTCTGTTCGAGCCCTGCGGCCTGAGCCAGATGATCGCCATGCGCTATGGAACTTTGCCTATTGTCCGGGAAACTGGCGGATTGAAAGACAGCGTCATCCCCTATAACGAGTACACTGGCGAGGGCAACGGCTTCAGCTTTGCCAATTACAATGCCCACGAGCTGCTCTTTACCATCCAGCGTGCCGTCCGCCTCTACCGGGATAACCGCCCTGCTTGGGAGGACCTGATGCGCAACGCTTTTGCCGCCGACTTCTCCTGGGACAAGTCGGCCAAAGAGTATCTGGAGCTGTACCGGGGCCTGCTGCGATAAGCCGCGGCAGCTCAGGCAAAAAGCGGTGAGAATCCACTGCTTTTTGCTCTATTCCGGGGCATTAGCCCCATGGACCGGAATCGAAGAGACCGGCCGATTGATACTACAAAACAACGAGGTGTCCCCATTTTCATGAATGTTTATCACAATTCCCATGACCTCCGGGACCGGAATCCCTTTGGGGCCGTGCCCACCGGGACCAGGATTGAGCTGGGGTTGGATGTGACCGACCCACCGGCCGGAGCCTCCTGCTTCGTCCGGGTGTGGGAGAAGGACCAAGGCGCGGCTCTGGTGCCCATGACCTGCGTTAGCTGGGGGCGGACCGCCCGCTTCACCGCCGCCATCACTGCGCCGGAGGAGGGTTGCCTGCTGTGGTACAGCTTTGTGATCGAGGGCATGGGCCAGCCCCGCAGCTATTACGGCAATAACGCCGCTGGCTTGGGCGGTCCCGGCCAGATGTATGACAGCAGCCCCAAGAGCTACCAGATCACCGTTTACCGTCCCAATTCCACCCCGGACTGGTACAAGTACGGCATTGCCTACCAGATCTTCCCCGACCGTTTTTTCCGGGGGGAGGACTGGCTGCGCCGCCAAAAGGAGGGGAGCCATCCTGCCATATGGAAGGGGCCCCGGCATATCCTCCAGCGGGACTGGAACGACACCCCCTTTTACTGCCGCAACGAAAAAGGGGAGATCACCCGCTGGGCGGTGTTCGGCGGCACCCTGGAGGGCATCCGGGAGAAGCTGCTGTACTTAAAAAGTCTTGGGGTGACGGTGTTATACCTCAACCCCATTTTCGAGGCGGCCAGCAACCACAAGTATGATACCAGCGACTATTTGAAGGTGGACCCCTCCCTAGGGGACGACGACAGCTTTCAGGCCCTGGTGGATGCGGCCCGGGAGTTGGACATCCGCATCATCCTGGACGGGGTGTTCAGCCACACCGGGGCGGACAGCCGGTATTTCAATCGACTGGGCAACTATGATACGGTGGGCGCCTGCCAGAGCCAGGACTCCCCCTATTACAAATGGTATCGCTTCCGTCATTGGCCGGACGACTACGAGTGCTGGTGGGGAGTGACCGACCTGCCCAATGTGGAGGAGCTGGAGCCCAGCTACAGCCAGTTCATCTACGGCGAAGGAGACAGCGTCATCCGCCACTGGCTGCGTAAGGGCATCGGCGGCTGGCGGCTGGACGTGGCTGACGAGTTGCCCGACGAGTTTATCAAGGGCATCCGGGCGGCCATGGAGGAGGAGGCACCGGACAGCGTCCTGCTGGGCGAGGTATGGGAGGACGCCTCCAACAAGGAGAGCTACGGCCGGCAGCGGGAGTATCTGCTGGGGGAAGAGCTCCAGTCCACCATGAACTACCCCTTCCGGTCTGCGGCTATCGACTTCATGCTGGGCAAGCTGGACCCGGAGGGGTTTCGGGCCAGGCTCATGAGCCTGAAGGAAAACTACCCCCGGGACAACTTCTACGGCGCCCTCAACGTCATCGGCAGCCACGACCGGGAGCGGATCCTCACTACGCTGGGAGAGGCCCCGGAGGAGCAGAAGCTTACCGAGCTTCAGCGGGAGCTGTACCGTCTGGCGGATGACCGTTACGACCTGGCCCGCCGGAGATTGAAAATGCTCTCCCTCATCCAGTTCACCATGCCCGGCGTACCCTGCGTCTACTACGGAGACGAGGCGGGGGTTCAGGGCTATACCGACCCTTTTAACCGCGGACCTTACCCCTGGGGCCGGGAAGATCAGGAGCTGCTGGTCCACTATCGGATGCTGGCCGCTCTGCGGCAGCAGTATCCGGTGCTGGCCCGGGGCGAGTACGAGCCACAGGCCTTCGGAGGCCATGTCTATGGCTGCCGCCGGTGGGATGGGGAGACTCAGGTGCAGGTGCTGGTCAACCGGGGCATCTTTGAGCATGAGACGGTCCGCCTTTCCATGAAGGCTCCTTACGCACTGGAGCTGATCAGCGCCCAGTGGCTGGAGCCGGACGGGGACGGGATGCTTACCATCCAGCTGGAACCCTTGACCGGAGTGGTCATCCAGTTTCTGGCCGAGCGGCCTCAGAGAACGGCTCTGCCCCGGGCGGCGGGGGTGGTGTGCCATTTGACGGCCATTCCCGGCCGGCATGGGCGACCCACCCTCACCGACGGACGGGACTTTGTGGACTTTCTGGCCAAGGCTGGCCAGAAGCTGTGGCAGGTGTTGCCCTTGAACCCGGTGGGACTGGCCGCCTCCCCTTATGTGAGCCCGGCGGCTTTCGCCGGGGAGGCCAGCTTTATCGACCGGGACCGCCAGCCCGACTGGAATGGCTATAACGCCTTCTGCCAGGAGAACGCCGGGTGGTTGGATGACTGCACCCTGTACATGGCGATCCGGGAAGCCCGAGAGGGCGCGCCCTGGCAGAAGTGGCCGGAGAACGAGCGGGACCGGACCGACCTGGAGGCTCTGAAAGCCCGGTATGCCGCGGCCATGGAGGGCTACCGTCGGGACCAGTACTGGTTCTGGAGCCAGTGGGAGCAGCTCAAGGACTACGCCAAAAGCCAAGGGGTGCGCATCGTCGGCGACCTGCCTCTGGGTGTGGCGGCGGACTCGGCGGATGTGTGGGCCCACCGGGAGCTGTTCCAGTTGGACAGCCGGGGCTGGCCCAGCCGGACAGCGGGTGTTCCCCCCGACTACTACTGCCCCGACGGGCAGAACTGGGGCAGTCCGGTGTATGACTGGGATGCAGCAAAGGGCAGCGGCTACCGATGGTGGATCGACCGGCTGGGCCACGCCATGAAGGCTTTCGACTATGTGCGTCTGGATCATTTCCGGGGCTTTTCCGAGTACTATTCCATCCCCGCTGGAAAGAGCGGGAAATGGGGCGGCTGGCGGCCCGGTCCGGGGCTGGCCCTGTTTGATGCCGCCCGGGAGGAGCTGGGGCCCCTGCCCATCCTGGCGGAGGACCTGGGCCTGCTGGATGCGGGCGTGTACCGCCTGCTGGCCCAGACGGGCTTTCCCGGGATGGATGTGTACCAGTTTGAGGGGGCGGCGTTGCTGTCTATGGATCAGGGACGATCAGCGGGCCGGGTGTTCTATGCCTCCACCCACGACAGCCAGACCTTGGCGGGCTGGTGTGCCCAGCGGGGGGAAGACCCAGACCGGGTGATCCGAGAGCTGTATGCCTCTCCGGCAGGGTGGACCATGTTCCAGCTCCAAGACCTGCTGGGGCTGGGGGACGAGGCCCGGTTCAACACCCCCGGCACGGTGGAAGCACGGAACTGGTCCTGGCAGGCTATGCCGGACCAGCTCACCGACCAGGTGGCGGAGCGGTTCCGCCGGCTGGCAGAGGAGAACGGAAGATAAATAGAAACGTGGGTCCAGCCTATAGCTGGACCCACGTTTCCGTCTGGAGAGCACTACAGCAGCCGAAGAGGGTGACGGCGCTTGATGGCTCCCTATTTTTTGCGCCCAAACAGTCCAAGACTGCCGCAGACAAGCGCCACAGCGCCAAATATACAGGTGAGAAAGAAGTTTTGAAAGACTGCGGAGAGGATGGTCGCCACAGTACATAATAGGCAGGTCGTCATGAGTTCCGGACGAATATCCTCTCGACTGCAATGGGAGTGGCTGGGGGATACGAGGGGGTGACCACAATGTGGACAGCATTTGAAAGCCTCCGATGCTTGCCCAATCTGGGAGCCACAGTTTGGACAGGTCATTTGTCACCCTCCTCAAGTTATACGGCTGGCATATAATTTTTCTATAATTGCACCTGTATAGGTGCAATTATAACAGGAAAACATGGTACTGTCAACATAGAGATGCGCCTATATAGGTGCAAGGGGTGACGGGACTATGGATCAGGCTTATGAGTACCAGTTTGGGCAGAACCTGAAGTACTTGCGGGAAAGGTGTGGTTTGACACAAGAGCAGGCTGCGGCGCAGCTCCAGATCAGAGGATGTGGTGTGACCAGAAGCGCTTTGGCCAAGATCGAAGTGGGACAGAGACACGTCTATCCAGATGAGATCAAATGCTTTGCGGAGATATACAAAGTGCCCTTTGAATTGATCTTCCCATAGATAAAGCAAAGGCCGCCGGAGTACCGGCGGCTTTTGTCGTGTCTGCGGCTAGGCGCTGTAAAAATGGAGGCGGAAAGTGGATCCCCAAAGAAGGCATTGGATATGCGTGCAAGAACGCGGCCTTTGGCCCAGCCTCAATCCCGCCGGGTGAGGTCCCACAGCAAAAAGCTCAAGAGCAGGTTCATCAGCGTCTTAGCGTCCTCCAGATCTAGATCGAACAGTTCCGAGATGCGGTTAAGGCGGTATTGGAAGGTGTTCTTATGCAGCTCCAGCATAGCCGCCGCCGCACGCTTGTCCAGCATGTTCATGAGGTATTCATAGAGGGTCTGGAAATAGTCGGTTTTGTGCTCTTGATCATACAGGTGGATGGCGGACAGGGCGGGATGGAGAAAAGTGTCCGCATCCTCGTGCTCCAGGATGGAGGCAATCATGGGCAGAGGCATATAGTCGGAAAAGACCGCCCGGGAGCCGCTGCCCGTCCGCAGGGCCATTTTGGCGGACAACAGGGCTTGACGGTAATAGGTGTGAACTCTACCCACATCCTGAAAGGTGTCACTCAGCCCGGAAACCAGATCGAATTGCTCAAAAAAGTGGAACAGATTGCGCACCTGGACGCTGTTGGTGGGGCGAAAGCGCTGACCGGAGCGGCTGGTCCGTACACCACCCAGCAGGGTTACGATAGATTCCGCTTCCTGATGAACTAAGCAGACTGCCCCCCGAAAGCGCTCCCGCAGCTGCATGGCAGTGTAGTCGGCGAAGGCCCGCTGGGAGGCCATAGTTCCGAAGGGAGTGACCATAACGGCGTAGGGGCCGCTGATAGCGGAGCCAAGGGCATGGACCGCTTTGGCCACTAGGTGTTGGGGGCTGCCCGGGTCCAGCAGAAGCTGGAGATGGGTGGTGATGGCCTGGGTCCAGTTGTCCATGCCAGCGGCCCGGCGGTCCGCCTTCTGGCGTAGCAGTTCCGTGAGAGTGTCCATGATGGCCAGGTCATCCCCCTGAAGAGGGGAAGAGCCCAGGTAGACGATGACATGTCCGCGGACCGTTTTATTGCGGACTACTTCTCCAAATAGCCGGGGGAGATCCCGACACAGGCCGGAGTCGGCGTAAAAGGGGCGGTAGAAGGGTTCCGCCCCGGACAAATTTTCATCTAGAATCTTCCAAATCTCATCCAAAGGCAGATAGCGTTGCTCATAGATCTGATCCCAGTTGACCTGGCCGGTAGGATGATTGGGATACATAGCCCGGATCTGGAACAGTTCGTTGGTGTAGACCACCGGGGCCTGGTAGATCTCGCTGGCAGTCTGGATGAGAAGGGTTAATCCAGCTTCCAGAGAAGCGTTGAACAGCTTCCAGGTTGCGGCGAGCAGCCGCTGCGAGGGCATCTGTTCCATAGAAGGCTCCTTTCCCTCGGAAACGCGAGGTCGATAAAGTTGTTTTGATTATAGCACAAGTTTTGGCAAATATCCAGATATCGGGGTGCAGTATAAGAAAGCTGCGAAGGTAAAAAGAGAACCTGCCCGCCTGCACACGAAAGATTGTCAAAAAACAAAACAATTTTCTTGTGCGAAAGAACAAAGACAGAGAGGGAAAACAGTACCTTTGAACAAGACAATAAGAAAATGGACCGCTATAATAGAGGCAAGAACAGAACAAGAGCAAACAACCTGTAAGGAGTGACAGAGATGAATGTGAATCTGAAGGAACAATACGGACTATACATCAACGGTCAATGGGTGACCGCTTCAGACGGTGGGACTTTTGAGACCCACAACCCCGCCAATGGTGAGCATCTAGCCTACTGTGCCGAGGCCACCCGGGAGGATGTGGACGCGGCGGTAAAGGCAGCATGGGGGGCGTTCCCAGCCTGGAAGGCGGTGGAGCCCGCTCAGCGGGCAGACCTTCTGCTGAAGATCGCCGACCGCATCGACGCCAACGCCGAGCTGCTGGCTACGGTGGAGACCATGGACAACGGAAAGCCCATCCGGGAGACTATGGCCATCGACGTACCCTATTCCTCCGACCACTTCCGGTACTTCGCCGGGGCCATCCGCACCGAGGAGGGGGCTGCCAAGGTGCTGGACGGCAATTTCCTCAGCCTGGTGCTCCAGGAGCCCATCGGCGTGGTGGGCCAGATCGTGCCCTGGAACTTCCCACTGCTGATGGCCGCCTGGAAGCTGGCCCCCGCTCTGGCCGCTGGTAACTGCGTGGTGCTTAAGACCTCATCCACCACTCCCCTGAGCGCTCTGGTGCTCATGGAGCTCATCGGTGACCTGCTCCCGGCCGGCGTGGTCAACGTGATCACCGGCAAGGGCTCCAAATCCGGCCAGTACATGCTGGAGCACCCCGGCTTCCGCAAGCTGGCCTTCACCGGCTCCACCGAGGTGGGGCTGGACGTGGGCAAGGCCGCGGCAGATAGGCTCATCCCCGCCACTCTGGAGCTGGGCGGCAAGAGCGCCAACATCTACTTCGACGACTGCCAGTGGGACATGGCTCTGGACGGTCTCCAGCTTGGCATCCTGTTCAACCAGGGCCAGGTGTGCTGCGCTGGCTCCCGGGTGTTCGTCCAGGAGGGCATCTACGACCAGTTTGTGGCTGCCGCCGTGGACGCGTTCCAGAAGGTCCGGGTGGGTGATCCCCTGGACCCCAACACCCAGATGGGGTCCCAGATTAACGAGGGACAGCTGCGTAAGATCCTCTCCTACATCGACATCGCCAAGCAGGAAGGGGCCACGATCGCCTGCGGCGGCGCGCCCTATACCGAGGGAGAGTGCGCCAAAGGCAGCTTCATGCAGCCCACCCTGATCACCAACGTCACCAACGATATGCGGGTGGCCCAGGAGGAAATTTTCGGTCCTGTGGCGGTGGTCATCAAGTTCAAGACCGAGGAGGAGGTCATCGCCATGGCCAACGACTCTGTCTATGGTTTGGGCGGTGCGGTGTGGACTCGGGATCTGAACCGGGCCATCCGGGTGTCCCGTGGCGTGGAGACCGGGCGCATGTGGGTAAACACCTATAATCAGATCCCCGCCGGCGCTCCCTTCGGCGGCTACAAGCACTCCGGCATCGGTCGGGAAACCCACAAGGTCATCCTGTCCCACTACACCCAGCAGAAAAACATTATGATCAACTTAGGGGAGACCCCCTCGGGGTTCTATCCCGCCCAGTAAGGGTAGCGGCAATATCTGACGGGAGCGCATGGCCATGTCATGATTTTCTTCCTACCCACAACGTCTTTGGACAGAACTGTGTGGAGGAAGTGGGCGATCTATGGCTCCCAACATGGCGGTTCTGGGGGCTAGGCCGGAGGACTTTGTAATCGTGGCGAAGGGTGCCATGAAGGATGCCTGCGCGGTCATTAATCCCCGCAAAGCTGCCAAGCAGCAGATGATTGAGATTTACCAGCAGGCCTGCGACGGCACACGGCTCAATGACACTTCCCTTCCGGACCTCTGGCCATGCGGCCAGAGGTCCGGACATCAAAAATTCCGCCTTGCTTCCCATTTGGACATGGCACAAAAAGAAAGGACGATCCACGATGAAAACCTATCCCACGAACCAGATTTTGAAAAATAAGATCGCCATCATCACCGGGGCAGGCTCCGGCATTGGAAAATGTATGGTGGAGCGGTTTGTCCAGGAGGGCGCCCAGTGCTTGGCGGCGGACTTGAACCAGGACAGTCTCAATGCTCTGGTGGAAGATTTGGGCGACTTTGCCGGTATGGTGCGTACTCTCCAGGTGGATGTTTCAGACCGGAGTCAGGTGGAGAATATGGTTGAAGAGGCCGTCAAACAGTTCGGCGGTCTGGACATTTTGGTGAACAATGCAGGTGTCATGGATAACCTGCTTCCCATCGCGGAAATGGAGGACGACGTGTGGGAACGGTTGCTTCACATCAACCTTTATTCCGTTATGTACGGTACCCGGAAGGCGGTGCAGTACTTCCTGAATCACCGCCGGGAAGGTGTTATCATCAACACCGCGTCTCTATCCGGGCTGTGTGCGGGCCGGGGCGGCTGCGCCTATACGACCTCCAAATTCGGCGTTGTGGGACTGACTAAGAATGTGGCCTTCATGTATGGAGACGCGGGGATCCGCTGCAATGCCATTTGTCCGGGCAACACTCAGACCAATATTGGCGTGGGGATGCGTCAGCCCAGCCAGCTGGGCATGAGTAAGGCCACTACCGGATATTCCGGCGCAACCCGTTCCGGCAAGCCGGAAGAGGTGGCGGCTGCCGCCGTGTTCCTGGCTTCGGGAGAAGCAGTGTTCATCAACGGTGAGACACTGACCATCGACGGCGGTTGGAGCGCCTATTGAGAAAAGGCGAGGCCCGGCGGCACTCAGATGCCGCCGGGCCTTTTCACGTCTCCCAGGGCCTCTGGCCCAAAACCGTGGGGAAGCAGATCCCGCAGGGGGAGGGACTGAAATTGTCCGTCCCCACGGATGGCCAGTACCACCAGGTCTGGCGCAAACTCATAGAGCATTTGCCGGCAGGCTCCACACGGCCAACAGAATTCCTCCCCTCGCCCGGCCACGGCAAGGCGGGTAAAGCCGCTCCGCCGTCCCTCGCTGACGGCCTTGACTAGAGCGGTGCGTTCCGCACAGATGGTGGACCCGTAAGCGGCGTTCTCCACATTGCAGCCAGTGAACACCTGACCGTCCGCGCACAGCAGAGCGGCGCCCACGGGAAATTTGGAGTAGGGGCAATAGGAACGTTCCGTCATGCTCAGGGCCAGGGATGCCAGCTGTTGGTCTGTCATAGAAAGCGCTTCCTCCTTGTTGCGGCTGTAGTTTGTCACAGACTTGAACGGGGGCGCCTGCAGTCGGTAAGCGTCCCGCTGTCTGGGTCATAGGCCACACCGCCGTAGCGGTGGAGCAGGGCAAGAGTTTCGCGGTCCTTGCCGGGAACAGTGACCATGGCTTTGCCATTTACCCGGCGCAGGGCGCCGGAAAGGATGCCGGCATCCGATCCTTCCAGCCATAGGGGCAAGCGAGAGATCTCCTGCACCGCCTCCACAGCATCCAGAGGGGGTAGAGAGGATTGGGAGAAGTCCAACCGGAGGACGGGTACTTCCTCATCCTGGCGGTCAAAAACCTCGTCCAACAGATCGTCCAGGCTGTCCGGAACGGCAATAGGGGCCAAGGAGGCCAGATCTAAAGCGCGGGCATCCACCGCCTGTGCGCCGGAGGAGAGGTAAATGGTCTGCTTGGAGAAAGGCGGGACAGGGGAGAGACCAGCGCAGGCAGCATGAAGCTTGGCGATATGTTCCGGGGTGGTACCGCAGCAGCCACCAACCACAGCCACACCCTCCTGCGCTGCTTCAGCTACTGCGGCGGCAAATGTGTCCGCGTCGATGTCATAGCGCACACTGCCGTCCTCGGCGGTATGGGGCAGTCCGGCATTGGGCTTGAAAATGACAGGGACGGAGGAGAGGTGAACCAGCTGCCGCACAGGGGCCGACAGTTGGAGAGGACCTGCTCCGCAGTTGAGTCCAAGAGCGTCCACACCCAGAGCTTCCAGCAGCGACACCAGGGCGGCGGCATCACCGCCGGTGAGCAGACGGCCGTTTTCGCCAAAAGCCGCCGTGGCCAGCACCGGCAGGTGGCAGCTTTCCCGAGCAGCCAGTACGGCAGCTTTGAGCTCATAAAGGTCGGTCATGGTCTCGATGACCACCGCATCCGCTCCTGCCGCTGCACCAGCCCGGATCGTTTCAGAAAAGGAGGCTACCGCCTCATCAAAGTCCAGATCTCCCATGGGAGCCATCAGGTGACCAGTGGGGCCGATATCCACTCCTAGCCAGCCGTGGCCCGCTTGGTCCCGGGCAGCACGGAGATTTTCCAGGGCGGCGGCCACCAGTTCGTCCACGGAGTATGGGCAATTCCGCAGTTTCAGACGGTTGACCCCAAAGGTGTTGGATAGCACCAAGTCGGCTCCCGCCGCATAATAGCTGTGATGGATAGCGATCATGTCCTCCCGGCGCTCAATATTCCACAGCTCCGGCGTTTGGCCAGAACCAAGTCCACGTGCCTGAAGCTGTGTCCCAGTGGCTCCGTCCAGCAGCAGCAGACGACGACCCAGAGTTTCCCTTAGGTTCATGACGCGCCCTCCTTATCGGCGGCGATATAGAAAAATCCGCCGGACAGAATGGATTAACCGGCTCTATTATAACAGATTTTTCCGGGAATGCAACCGTAAGGGCGACGTGAAAGTGACATGTGGTGTGGATTACCCATAGGGGAGGGAAGAACGAACCTGGCAGAAAAAGTTAAAAACCATGGAACCTTTTTGCCATTTCCTGCGTCTAGTACAAGAGAGACTGGTAGGAGCTGAATTTTTATAGTTGCAAACCGGGGAAAAATCTGCTATAATCACCCTTAGATATGTGTAAAATTTCAAAAGGACTGATGACGAGTGAGCGAACAGGGAAAGCGGCTTCAGAAGCGCAAGGAAGAAGATGCTGCCTTCAATAAAATGCTGCTTTGGCTGGCTGGCGCTGTGCTGCTGGAGGGATTGACTCTTCTGCTTCGGCGGTTTTATATTGACTATGCCTATACAGATTTTGGGGTAGCCTTTGCCCAAGGGCTGGACAATTTCTTCGGAGTGTTCCGTTTCTTAGGTGCGGCGTTGTTCCTGGCTGGCTGTGTGTGGACCTTCCTGTGGATCAGGGGGGGCCGGAAAAAGCTTCTGCCGGTCATTGTGACCTGTGCGGTGCTGTGGCTGTGGATTGCGTCGGTGCTGTGCTACGGCCTGAATGAGTTGGGGATGACGCTGCTGTGCGCTCTGCCGGTGGCGGTGGCGGTGCTGTCCGCTATCTTCTTCCTGTACCAGCGGGAGTTTTTCTGGAATGGTATTTTGGTTGCGGTGGGGATTACCGCCCTGTGGGTTTACCGCCAGATTTACATGAACCACCCCCGGCTGACCTATGTGGGCTTTGCTCTGGTATGGGTGTTCCTGGTCCTGGCGGCGGTGGCGGCGTTCCGTCTGAGCCGGAAGGACGGAAAGGTGGGGGCGGTCCGAGTGCTCCCTGCCGGGACTTCTTACCTGTCTATTTACCTGACCTGTGCGGTGGTGGCTGTGGCGCTGCTGGCGGCGCTGCTGATCGGCGTAACCTCTGCAATTTACATCATTTTTGTGCTGGCCGGCTGGTTGTTCTGCCTGGCGGTGTATTATACGGTTAAACTGATGTGAAACTGGCTTTTTAGAAAGGGCGCCTGTCAGGCGCCCTTTTTTGCTGCCTATTAAATGACGGATTTTGACGGAACATGTCGAATTTTGCTGAAAAGGATGAAATTTCCCGAAAATATGATAAAATAGAAACAGTCAGTCCAGTATCTTGCCTTATAGATAACGGCATACAGAGAAGGAAGTGGAATGCATGTATAAAAGCCCAGCACACAAAGCGGCGGAGGCGGTGGTGCGGTCTATGGGCGTGACCTGTGTCAATATCAGTATGAGGCAGTTCATCTATGCCTTGGAGCTGCTCCACCAGGAGCCGGACATGATCCACTCGATTACCACTAAGCTTCATCCTGCGCTCCTGGCCTTTTATCCCGATTCGACCACGGACGCCATGGAACGGAATCTGCGCTGGGCCAGGGATAGCATTCTGAAGCGGGCGGATCCGGAACGGCTGCGGCAGGTGGTGGGGTTCACCCTGCGGATTACGCCCAGCGTAGGGGATCTGCTGGATGCCATCAATTATTACATGGAGAGAGAAGCTTTGTGGCCTGACTGACAGCATGGGAATCCATCCATTTGGGACCGCCCTCTTGAAAAAGAGGGGCGGTCCTTTTATAATAACCTTGTCTGTCTTTCGACAGGCACTTTAAGTTGGGAGTGCGTCGGTACCTGAGTTGAGCCAGCCGTGGAACCGGCAGATCAGAAAGACAGGGGGAAGCGGTATTGGAGCAGCGCCAGAATGATTTTTCCAAAGGGAGCATGGCCCGGAACGTCGTGACTATGGCCATTCCTATGACCATGGCCCAGCTGGTGAACATCTTATATAGTGTGGTAGATCGAATGTATTTGGGGCATATCCCTGGTTCCGGCCAGTTGGAACTGGCAGGACTGGGGCTGTCCCTGCCCATCATCTCCATTATCATGGGCTTTGCAAACCTATGCGGTATGGGGGGCGGCCCCCTGTGCTCCATCCACCGGGGAAGGGGTGAGGATAAGGAAGCGGAGCGGGTGCTGGGAAACTCCTTTGTCCTGTTGGTGATCTTTGGTGTGGGGATCCCGCTACTGTTCCTGCCTTTTCGGGAGCCTCTGCTCTATTTTTTTGGAGCCAGTAACGCTACCTATCCCTATGCCCAGGAATATATCACCATCTATCTTTTGGGAACTCCTTTTGTGATGGTTGGCCTAGGACTCAATCCCTTCATCAACGCCCAGGGCTTTGCCCGACGAGGGATGATGACGGTGCTTCTGGGAGCAGTGGTCAATATCGTATTGGATCCTGTTTTAATTTTCGGCTTCGATTTGGGCATTCGGGGGGCGGCTTGGGCTACTGTGATCGCCCAAGCGGTTTCCGCAGCATGGGTGCTGAAATTTCTCACAGGGCGGAAAGCGATCCTCCGGCTGCGGACGGACTGCATGCCCCTGGCCTGGCCGCGGGTGCGGAGAATTCTGGGGCTGGGGCTTTCCGGGTTCTTTGTCAACCTGACCAACAGTTTGGTCCAGGTAGTGTGCAACAAAACCTTGTTCTTCTATGGCGGGGACCTGTATGTGAGTGTGATGACGGTGATCAACTCCATCCGGGAAGTGACGTTCATGGGGGTCCAGGGCATCACCAACGGCGCGCAGCCGGTGCTGGGCTATAACTATGGCGCGGAATGTTATCAGCGGGTGCGCCAGGGCATCCGCTTCACCGTGGCCGCGACGGTGGGATATGCGGCCCTGATTTGGGCTGCGGCCATGCTGGTGCCTGGCGTGCTCATCCGGATCTTCAACGATGGGCCAGAGCTTCTGGCTGCCGGCATCCCGGCCATGCGCATCTATTTCTGCATGTTTGTGGTCATGTCTTTGCAGATGGTGAGTCAGGCCATATATGTGGCTCTGGGCCGCTCTAAGAGCGCCATCTTTTTTTCTCTGTTGCGCAAGGCCATCATTAACGCCCCCCTCACCGTGCTGCTGGCCATCCCTCTGGGCACCACGGGGGTATTCGTGGCAGAAGCCATCTCCCAGCTCATCGGCGGGCTGGCCAGCTCGCTGACCATGTACTTCACCGCCTACCGCCCCATGTCCCGTCTGCCGGACCGGGGCGAAAAGGTGGAATAGGGCACGACAAAGAAAAAACAGGTTCCCTGGGCATGTGAGCAGCCTTGGGAACCTGTTTGATTTATCCCCCCAGTTGGACGGTGAGCCCCCGGGCGGCGAAGGCGTCCCGGAGGGCGTCCAGCTCCTCCTGGGCCAGGGGGTGGGTGTGCATATCATAGACCATGCCGGTCTGGGGGTATTTGACGCTGCCGTACTCGTGGTAGCCGATGAGGTCCACCCGCTGGACGTGGGACAGGCCGGCCAGGAAGTCGGCCACCTGCTCCATCTCGTCCCGGTTATAGCCGGGGATCACCGGGCAGCGGATGATGGTGGGCTTGCCCAGGGCATCTAGCGCCAGCAGGTTGTCCAGGATGGGCCGGTTGGACCGGCCGGTGTTGCGGATGTGCCGCCCCTCGTCCAGTCCCTTCACGTCGAACAGCAGCAGGTCCGCCCGGCGCAGCACCTCCCGCTGCTCCTCCGTCACTGCGTAGCCGCAGGTGTCCACCGCCACGTGGATGCCCTCCCGGTGGAGGGCGTCCATCAGGGGCAGACAGAAGTGGGGGAAGGTGGCCGCCTCCCCACCGCCGATGGTGACCCCCCCGCCGGACTGCTCATAGAACGCCCGGTCGGGCAGCAGCTCTGCCAGCAGCTGGGAGACGGTGTACCGCCTGGCCCACAGAGTGAGGGCGCCGAACCAGCAGGCCCCCTCGCAGGCGCCGCAGGCGTCGCACCGCTCCCGGTCCACCTGGACCGTCCCCTCCCGGAGGGAGAGGGCCCCCCGGGGGCAGACGTCCAGACACTGTCCGCAGCCGGTGCACAGCTCTCCCTGGAGGCGCAGCTGGTTTTGGTAGCTCTGACCCTCTGGGTTGCAGCACCAGCGGCAGCGCAGGGGGCAGCCCTTGAGGAACACGGTGGTGCGGATGCCGGGACCGTCCACAAAGGAGCCGTGGACGATGTTGAAGATCAGGGCGGACGGCTCGCTCATACAGGCCGCCTCCTTTCCGGTGAGGTCACAGGGAGGTCATCTCCAGCCGGTGGATGATGTCCTCCTGGAGTTCGGGGCCCAGCTCGATGAAATAGGCGGCGTAGGTGGCCACCCGCACCACCAGGTCCCGGTGGCGCTCCGGGTGGAGCTGGGCGTCCCGGAGGGTGTCGGTGCTGACGATGTTGAACTGGACCAGAAATCCCCCCTGGTCCACATAGGCGCGGATGAGGTCGGCAAACTTGTGCAGCTTGTCCTCGCCTTCCACCGCCTTGGGGTCGATGCGCAGGTTGAGCACCTCTCCGTGGCGAAGCTTGGTGTGGTCCAGCCCGGCCACCGAGCGCATGGAGCCGGTGATGCCCGAGGTGTTGCGCCCCTGGGCGGGGGAGATGCCCCCCTCGGAGATGGGCTGGCCGGCCAGCCGGCCGTCGGGGGTGGCCCCCAGCACCATGCCCAGCCCCACGTTGGCGGTGACCGCCGCGGCGGCCACGGTGGAATGGGCCTCGTGGAAGCCGGGGATGGCGGCCACGACATCGCTGACGTAACAGAGCACCTGGTCCACCAGCCGGTCCACATAGGGGTCGGCGTTGCCGAACTTGGGGGCGGACAGCAGCAGGGCCCGCAGGGCGGGGTCCTGCTCAAAGTTGGTGTCCAGGGCGGCCTTCACCCGGGCCATGGACACCCGCTTCTCCTCAAAGACGAATTTTTTCAGGGCGGCCAGGCCGTCCCCCACGTTGGGGGCACCGGCCAGGGACATGGCGAAGAAATAGTCCGGGGCGGTGCCGCCGTCGATGAGGTCGACGCCCGCCTCCACGCACACCGGGCACAGGGCGGACTGGAAAGGGGAGGGGGCCACGGCGGAGAAGGCGGCCTTGTCCGCGTTCTTGATGGCGTGGCAATGGGGGATGACGTGGCGGACCTGGGCGCAGAAGGCATCCCACAGCTGGTCGAAGGTAGTGAACTGGGTGCAGTCCCCGGTGTGGGTCCCCAGATGCAGGCCGGTCATCCGGTGGACGCCGTCGTTGAGGGCCAGCTCCAGGATGCCGGGCAGGCTGATGATGCCGCCGGGGACGTTGTACACCCGCCCCCCCACCACCGGGGAGGTGCAGCCGGCGATGGCATAATCCCGGGCGGTCTCCGGGGCGACGTGGTCCAGCTCCAGGTTGGACACGGTGGTGCGGTCGCCCAGGAACTTCAGCTTGCCCCCCACCTGGCGGGCCACCCGGCAGGCAGCCAGAAGAAAGTCATCGGGAGTGTTGTCGGCGATGCGGATGACCAGATCGTCCGAGCCCATGCACACCGTCTCCTCCGCGTCCAGGAAGAGATAGGACAGCTCGTTGACGGCACAGGCGCCCTCCGGAGTCACGCCCCCCAGGGTGACGCTGCACCCGGAGTTGTTGCCCGCAAAGCCGTGAACCCGCTGTTCGCTGTACACCACGCAGGCGCAGTTGCAGTTGACCAGCAGGCTGGCGCACAGCTCGAAGGCCAGCTGGCCGTCCAGCCGCCCCTCCTCCCGGTCCCGGCGGTAGTAGGGGTAGAGGTACTGGTCCGCCCGGAGGAAGGTGTTGCCGGTGCCCCAGTTCTCCAGCATCACCGCCATGTAGGTCAGCCACAGACACTGCACCGCCTCCCAGAAGGTGCGGGCGGGCCGGGCGGGCACCTGGCGGCAGTTGGCGGCGATCTGCTCCAACTCCCGCCGGCGGACAGGGTCGGCCTCCTTGTCCGCCATAGACTGGGCCAAGTCAGCGTACCGTTGCCCCAGGCGGCCCAGAGCGGCCAGGCACAAGGCCATGGCCTCCAGCTCCTGGCGCTGCTGGGGGGTGCAGGGCCGCGCCAGCCGCTCCAGCACCCGCGCCCGGGCCCCCTCCACCCCCAGGGCCAGGATCATGGCGTAGTCCGGGCTGGAGTGGCCGGGGAACTGGTTGTTGCCGCAGTAGGCCCCGCCGCCGATGATCAGGTCGTCATAGGGGCGGCTGTCCGGGGGGACCAGCTGCTCCCACTTGGCCCGTACCGAGCGGGTGCGCCAGTAGGGCACCACCTGGCGCAGGGTGTCCTTCTCCTGGTCGGTGAGGGGGAGGAAGGGGTCGGTGTCCCGGGTGGAGAGCAGGTCCAGCTCGTCCAGGATCCAGCCGCACTGGAGCTCCGGGCTGATGGATCCCCCCCGGACCTTGCTGGTGGGGCGGCCCACAACCAGCTCGTCGGGCTCGATGCGAATGGTCATCTGGTCCAGCAGGTCGGCAAAGGCCCGGGCCCGGCGGATGGGGGCGCTCTCCCCCTCGGTGGCCTGGAAGGAGCGGGTGAGGATGGCGCACCGCTCCACACACACGGCGGGGCGGGCGAGCATACGCTGCCGCATACGGCGGATGCGGCTGGTGTCATAGGTCATGACGGCGGCCTCCTTTCGTCCCCTTTATCTTACCGCCTGGGCGGGCGGCTGGCAAATGATTTCTTTTGAAAGATCGTTATAGACAAAAGTCTATGATGTGATAAACTAGGTTCAAAGGGGGATGTGCTATGACGGACTTACAGATTCAATATTTTTTGAAGGTGGCGCAGCACCTGAGCTATACCGCCGCAGCCAGGGAGCTGTTTGTCAGCCAGCCGTCCCTGTCTAAGCAGGTGGCAGCCCTGGAACGGGAGCTGGGCGTGGCCCTGTTCGACCGCAGCCGGAGAAGCCGCATCGCTTTAACGCCGGCGGGACGTCTGTTCCAGCAGAGCTTTCAGAAAAGCGTTCAGAACTTTCAGGACACTTTGGAGCAGGTGCGTCTGGGGCAGAAGGATCAGGCTTTGGAGCTACGGGTGGGGGTGGCTGCTGGGTGGGACTGGGGAGGCTTGACCGCAGCCTGCGGACAGGCACTCCTGGAATCATGGCCCCAGGCGCGGATTCTGTGGACGGCGCACACCTTCCGCTATCTTCACAGCGCTCTGGCGGACGGGGCGCTGGATGTTATCTTTTGTCCTCAGACCGGGCTGGAAGGGGTGGATGGATTGGAGGTCGCCCGGGTGGCCCAGGCGGAAGCCACGGTATACTATGGAGAAGCCCACCCTCTGGCGCGTCGGCTGGAGGACCTGCGGGGAGAACCGCTGTATGTACTGCCCCCGGAGGAGGCGCCCCTGTCCACCGATATCAACCGGGGGTATTTCGCCACCCGGCTGGTGCTGCCGGAGGTGGTGGTACTGCCCAATCGGGAGAGCATTTTGCTGGCCCTGTCCAGTGGGAAGGGCTTCGCGGTGTTTGACAGCATGATGACCCTTCGACGTAACCCCGCCTATCGGACTCTGGGCTTGGGGCTGCCCATTCCCATCTGCGGGGTGTGGAAGGCGCGGACGCCCTCCCCTCTCATCAAGCCCGTGGTCCAGTGGCTGGCCGGAGCTCTTGGGCAGTGGGAGGGCGGATGGGAGCATCAGGGCAGCGAAATGCCAACTCCTTATTGATTTCCCATAGGAAACAGATTACAATTAAAATATCATACTTCATAATGCCGGAGGTGAGAACATGCTTTGGGCGGTCAGTCATTGCTGTTCCACAGCCGCAGCATGGGCGGTGGGATGTTCCTTTATCCGAGCAAAACGCCTTCAGGCAGCCATTGTCCTGCTTCCGGCGGCCTTATTGTGTGGGATCGTGGCTTATGCGATGGATCGGATGAGCCTGCTCCGATGGTGCGGACTGGCCGAATTAGCGCTGTTTTTACTGGCGGCTGGGGCGGTTTGGCTGGGGAGAGGAAGAGCCGACAAAGATATCTGGCTGGCTTTGTTGCTGGCCCAGGGGTCAAAAGTCCTGCTGGACCTAATTGGAGACAGCGCCCTCACAGCGATAGGAACGGCCGGACTGAGCGTTTCCCTTGTTGCGCCTGGAATGTGGGTTGGCATTTGTGCCGCGCTCTCTCGGTATTTTCCAGATCAGAATTGGCGGGAAGCTGTTCGGTGCGGCTATGCGTCCATGGGGCAAACTAAGCTGAACGCACGGCAGGTGGACGGCCTTACGGCTGTACTTTGCCTGCTGCTTACGGCTGTATGCTGGGCAAACGGGGTAGAGGGCGGTTTGGCCGTGGCGGGCTGGTGGCTTGTGGGCGGCTGCCTATACTGGGGCGGAGTGATGCTGGCCGCACTTCTCATCGCGTTTCAGAAGGAGCGCGGGACGGTGCTGGCGGAGCAGCAATACCGGCAGGAAATGCAGAGTTTTCTAAATGTGATCCGCTCCCAGCGGCACGACTACAACTTCCATGTGCAGACCATCGCAGGGCTGATTCAGGAGGGAAAGATGGATGAGTGCCGGCAGTATGTCAGCGCCCTGGAGCAGGATTCCATCCGAATGAATGCGGTTTTGCCCGTCCAAGATCCGGCGATTGCCGCCATGATCCACAATTTTCAGGTCCTAGCCGCCCGGGATGGGATTGAACTGCATGTGGATATTCAAAATGACTTGGCCAGGATTGCTACCAATGTGTACGAGACAAACAAGATCATCAGCAACCTGCTCCAAAATGCCATTGATGAGACCGTCACCCATGAGGATCGGTGCTACGGCATCTGGCTGACCATTTTAAAGCGGGGAGAGTACTGCGTTATCCGGGTGTCGAATGAATTGGGAGAGGCGAAGCTCACGATGGACGAACTGGGACGCATATATCAACAGGGCTACAGCACCAAAAGAGGACATGACGGAGTGGGTCTGAGCAGTATTAAAGCTCTGGCCGCCCGCTATCGAGGGACAGTTTATACCCAGCTGGAAGGAAACGTGATCCACTTTGTAGCGAAGATTCCCATTAACTATGCCAAAGAGCCGGTGGAGGAGAGGTGAGCATATGGCGGACAAGCCCATTCAGGTGCTGATCGTAGACGATGAGCCCGTTTGTCTGGAGCAGTCCCGGCAAAAAATTGCCTTGTATGTTGGAGAGGAACACATCTGCACGGCACAAAACGCGGTAGAGGTTATGGAAATCCTGCGGAATACGGCGGTGGACCTGGCCTTTGTGGATGTGGAGATGCCGGATACCGACGGATTTTCCATAATAGAGTATCTCCGATCCACTCAGCCGGGGGCGAAATCCGTTTTTCTCACGGGACATACGGAGTTGGGGGCCAAAAGCTATGATTACGAGCCGTTGGACTTCCTGTGTAAGCCGTTGGATGCCCTCCGGTTAAAAAAGACCTTTGAACGCTTTGAACGCAGCCGCTCCCCCGGCCGCCAAAGCAGGGAACAGGTGGCGCTGGAAGGGGCCAGCGGTTTCGTGCTGGTTTCACCGTGCGATATCCTATACATCGCACGGGAGGGCCGCAAAGCGGTGATTCACTGTAAAACGGAAAACCATATGGTGCCATACGCATTGGATGAGTTGGAGACTATTTTCAGCGATTTTGGGCTGTTTCGGATCCATCAGTCTTATTTGGTCCCGCTGGAACGGATCGGGCGGGTGATGAGGTCGGAGTTTGGCAAGACCTACTCTGCTACCTTGACAGACGGGACCCAGGTGCCGGTAAGCCGGGGGAAATATGGGGCGCTTCGAGAACACCTGGCAGCGGAGGGCATCCAGTTTGTCTAGGCCAAATGCGCCGGGGAAACACCCAAATGGGACGGCGTAAGGCCCAAATAGACCAAAGGCCTTGCAGGACGTACTTTCACACGTTAAACTCATGAAAAGGAGCATCGCAAAGGGGCGGGAAGATCCGCTGCGAGACCTTTGCGGTGCTCCTGTTTGATTTTCAAGAGAGAGGCAAGGTGGAAGGGATGGAAAAAACGAGGCCAAAAAAGCAAAAGGCGGATCGGAGCGGCGACTGGCGTCAGTTTTGGGGCTTTTTCCGGAAGGTAAAGCTAAGCTGGCTCTGGATTTTGTTATCCCTGGTGATCAGCGTCGCCTACTACTATGTGGTGACCAAAATCCCAGGGTCTACAGCGGCGCTGTATTCTGGGGAGTTCACGACGGCGGCCATCATGGGGCTGGTAATCAACTATGCCGGCACACTGGTGCTGTCCCTGGCGGTGTCCATCACCCAGCTGTTCGCCCAAGCCCGGTCGGTGCGCTCCGTGCGCAACAGCGTGTGGAAGCGTATGATGGGCATTCAGAGCAGCTACTATAACGAAAATGAACCGGAGCGGCTGCTCAGCGCGGTGACCAGTGACGCGGAGAATACCGTCAGTTCCCTGATTACGGTGATCGTCACGGTGCCCTCGTTGCTTATGTACTTATCCATGTGTTTGGCCCAAGTGTCCATGTACAGCGGAAAGCTGCTGGCGGTGCTGTTCGTGCTGGTGCCGGTGTATATCCTTTATGGCGTGTTCATGGGCCGTTGGCAGTATAAAACCGGCCGGTCCATCCAGGTGCGCATCGGCGGCCTCACGGGATTTCTAACCGGGCGTATCCGTAACCTGACCCTGATCAAGTCCTTCAATACGGAAGAGAAGGAAGAACGTCAGGGCGTCCGCGCCGCACAGGACCTATACCGGGCCAATGTGCAGTACCAGTACATCAATGGTATCACCGCAGCCTATACCATGGTGACCGAGGCGGTGGGTATCGTCGCTGCCGTAATCTGGGGTTCCATGCTGCTGCGCTCCGGGGAAATCGGCCTGGAGGCCTGGTTGGCCTTCTTCCTGTTCGTGCCCATGATCAACACCGTGCTGCGGCAGTTCTCTATGATGTGGACCAATATCAAGCAGGTCCAGGGCCGGGCCTCCCGGATGAGCGCCATGATGGATGCCCCCCAGGAGGAGCTCAACGAAAGCGCCCCTCGGGACATCCCACAGGGCGATGTGGCGTTACAGGAGGTGTCCTTTCGCTACTGCCAGGGAGAGCCGGTGCTGTCCGGCGTCACATTGACCATTCCACGGGGCAGGACCACCGCCATTGTGGGCGTGTCCGGCAGCGGCAAGACCACCATTTTACGTTTGCTGGAGCGGCTGTACTGCCCGGATCAGGGGGCCGTTACCGTGGGAGGCCAGAATCTGGACGAGCTGAACCTGCGTGCCTGGCGGGACAAAATCTCCTATGTGACCCAAGACGCAGCCACCTTCAGCGGCACAGTCCGGGAGAGCATGACCTACGGTGTGGGCCGTCCGGTGAGCGACGAGGAGTTGGCCCAGGCGGCCAAGCTTTCTGGCATCTATGACTATATTATGGAGCAGCCTGGCGGCTTTGACGCTCAGATGGCTATCTGGGGCAGCGCCATGTCTGGCGGCCAGCGCCAGAGGCTGGTCATTGCCCGGGAGCTGCTCAAGGATGCGGACGTGCTGCTGCTGGACGAGCCTACCTCAGCCCTGGACGCGGAGACCGCTGCGGAGGTGAGCGACACCATTTTCTCCCGCTTTGCGGGCAAGACCATTGTTACCGTCACCCATGAGTTGAATTTCATTGCAAACGCAGACCAGATCGTGGTACTCAAAGGTGGGAAAGTGGTGGACAGCGGCACCCACCAGGCGTTGATGGAGCGCTGCGCCCCCTACCGCGAGCTTGTGGAAGAGCAGTCTTATCAGGAGGTGTTTGCCCAATGAAAAAACAACATGTGGACTACCGGCCGGAGAAGGCGCGCTTTGGGGAATACCTGGCCATGTTCCAGGGAATCAAGATGCCTTGGCTGTTTATCATCCTCATCTTTGTGGCCACAGTGTGCAGCACCTTCGCCGCTCTGAACATCTCCATGTTCACCGGCGACATGGTAGACGCCAACGGCCGCGTACCCGCTGCCCAGCTGGCCGCCTTTGCCCTGAGCTACCTGCTGGTGGGACTGTGTACGGCCGGCAGCGCGATTTTCCAGGGTGTGGCCAGCGAACGCATCAACCTGGGTCTGCGGAAAAAGCTGTGGCGGAAGATCATTTATACCCAGCAGAGCTGTTATGATGCGGACGGCGGGGAAACTTTGGTCAGCCGTGTCACCACGGACTGCGACTACGCCAGCAAGCTCTTGACCACCATCGTGGGGCTGGTGTCCCTGGCCTTTTCCATGGCGACCTATCTGACCCAGATGTATGCCATGAATGTTACCCTGTCCAACTACATGTTGCTGTTCATCCCCTTCAGCGCCCTCATCGGGTGGGGGTATGCCAAGCTGCGCTTCCTCATCGCCCAAAAGACCCAGGCCATGTTGGCCCGTACTACCACCTACCTGGTGGAGCGGACGGCCAATCTGCCTCTCATCAAGACGGCCAATGCACAGCAGCAGGAGATCGAGCGGGGCCGGGCCAATTTCCAGGAGCAGTACGTTATGCAAATCAAGACCGGCTTGATGACATCGCTATATACCGCGCTCCAAACGCTCTACAACATCGTCAGTATCATTATCCCCTTCAGTGTGGGTGCGGTGCTGGTGTCCCAGGGGGTGCTGACGGCGGGGGTGGTCATCGCGTTCTACTCCATCTCCGGCAGCGTCGGGGTTGCGTTCACCAATGTGATCAATTACGCTGGTGAGGTCCGGCAGGCCAACGGCGCCCTGGCCCGGGTCATCAACACCATGAAGCTGCCCGACGAGCAGGGCCGCAATGGACGGGACTTGGATCAGCCTGACGAGGATATTCAACTGGTGGACGTCACCTTTGGCTATGGTCAGGAGCCGGTGCTTCAGCATGTCACTTGCCAGATTCCCAAGCATAAGGTTACCGCTGTGATCGGCGTCAACGGCTCGGGTAAGTCCACCCTGTTCAAACTGGTGGAGCGGCTGTATGAGCCTCAGCAGGGCCGGATTTCCTTCGGGCAGACCGACGCGAAGGAGTACGACATTCATGCCTGGAGGCGGGCGTTTTCCACCGTTGCCCAGGGCAGCCCTTTGATGGAGGGCTCCATCCGGGAGAATGTCTGTTATGGCTGCCAGCGGGAGGTGTCCCAGGAAGAGTTGCTAAAGGTGGCCAAGCTGGCCCATGTATACGACTTTGTACAGGATTTACCCCAGGGCTTTGACACCCAACTCACCGGCGGCGGACAGAATCTTTCCGGCGGTCAGCGCCAATGCGTAGCCATTGCCCGGGCTATGATGAACGCTCCAGACTATCTGCTGCTGGATGAGGCCACCAGCAACCTGGATGCCAAGAGTGAGCGCAGTGTGATGGAGGCCCTGGACGAGCTGATGAAAGGCAGGACTACCATGATTATCGCCCACTCCCTGTCCGCCATCCGCAGGGCGGACCACGTCATCGTGCTGCGGGACGGGCAAGTAGAGGCATCGGGCACCCCGGCGCAGATTTTGGAAGCCGCAGACAACTATCTGTCCAAGGTCATGGACCGGAAGCGGCCTGCCCTATCCTGAGTTCAGGAGAGAAAACGGATCAATGACGATCCATTTGCGGAAGGAGCAATGATATGAAAACACGGTTTCCCTACCAGGAAAGGATCGATTATGACGCCTATTGGAACACCTACATGGAGCGGGAGGACGCCATCCGGCGCCTTCCCACCGAGGCGGAGATGAAGGAGCAGGCCCGGCAGAACATCGTGAAGGACCAGCTGGTGCTCATCCCCGTGCCGGAGGGGGAAGCGGCCCGCCTGGGGGACACGGTGACTCTGGCGGTATCCAGCGCCCTGCCTAGGTTCAACAAGCCCAAGGTGACGGTGAGCATTGGCCGGGGCCTCTATCACAAAGGGTTCGAGGAGTCCGTGGCGGGCCATTCGGAGGGAGACCGCTTCTCCGTCACGATCCAAGATACCCCGGTAGCGGTGACGGTTCTGGCTGTCAGGCGGAAAGCCGTGCCGGAGCCCACAGACGAGATGGTGCGGGCGTTGGGACAGAAAGACTATCACAGCCAGCCCATCTGTACGGTAGCGAATTATGAGGCGTTTATCCAAGAGGAGCAGACCATGCAGGCTCTGGCCACGGTCAACTACTACATCATGGAGCAGATTCTGAAGGATTACCCCATGGAGAATTATGACGAGTCGGATCTTACAGCTCTGGGCCAGCTGGAGCGGGAAGCGATGCGCAAAGCAGTGCTGGAGCAGGACGGGGTTGATCTGGAGACGCTGTCCCGGGAAGAGATGCAGGCACGGATGCACTGCGACAGCTTTGACGAGTTCATCCGCATGCGCCACGGCTGGTATCAGATGAAAATTCAGCAGTGCCTCGTTTATCTCAACATCCTGGGTTTGCCCTGCCAGGGAAAGACCGACCCTCTGGACCACTACGAGGTGCTCAGCGAACTGCAGATGAAGATGTTTGACACAATCAAAGAGAAATTGGAAGGAAGTAAGAAAACATGACAAAATTTGTACCCGAAGAGGAGTTTGACGCGGTGACCAAAGAGGGCTTCTGGATTGCGGATTTTTACACCGACCACTGCGGCCCCTGCAAAATTCTGGACGTGGTGCTGGGGCAGATCATATATGACAATCCGGAGATCAACCTGGCCAAGTGCGATATTGAAAAGAGCCCCGCTTATACTGAACGCTTTGGAATCCAGGGGACTCCTACCTTATATTTTATGATGGACGGGGAAATAAAAAAAGAACTGTCAGGCTCTCAGCCCAGAGATGTGCTGGAAGAGGCGATCTCCCAAGTCATGTTTGGAGAATGAGGCGGAGAACGGGAGGGACATATGGCGGTCCCTCCCGTTTTTTCGGAGGAAGAACCTATGGCCTTTCCTCCTGCCTTGTGATAAACTACCGGGGAAGATGCAAAACCGCCTGCCGAGCCGGCGGCAGGAGAAAACAGGAGGCGAAATATGCACACAGAGAAAATGAGGCATGGTTTTTCCGTATTGCGGGAGAGCAGGGTAGACGAGCTGGACGCTGTTTTATACCATATGCGCCATAAAAGGACTGGACTGGAGCTGGTATGGCTCAAGCGGGAGGAGGAGAACAAGACCTTTGGAATCGCCTTCCAGACCATTCCAGAGGACGACACGGGAGTGTTCCACATTCTGGAGCACTCGGTCCTGTGCGGGTCAGAGCGCTACCCGGTGAAGGAGCCTTTTGTGGAGCTGGTGAAGCATTCCATGAGCACCTTTCTCAATGCCATGACATTCCCGGATAAGACCTTTTATCCCATCTCTAGCCGAAACGATAAGGACTTTTTCAACTTAATGCGGGTCTATCTGGATGCGGTTTTCCATCCGCTCATCCGCTCCCGCCCGGAAATTTTTTACCAGGAGGGCTGGCATTATGAGCTCGATCCAGAGGGAAAGCCCAGCTACAAGGGCGTGGTGTTTAACGAAATGAAGGGGGCCTACGCCGACGCGGACCGGCTGGCCGCACGTGCGGTGTGCCAGGCGCTGTTTCCCAATACCAGCTACCGCTTTGAGTCCGGGGGAGACCCGGCCTGTATCCCCGATCTGACTTATGAGCGGTTTTTGAGCTGCCACCACAAGTGTTATTCCCCCTCCAACGGCTATGTGTTTCTGGATGGGGGAGTGGACATCGAAACCGCCCTGGCCATCCTGGATGGGGAATATCTGTGCCAAATGGAGCGTGGCCAGCGGCTGGCCCCGCCGGCCATGCAAGCCCCGGTCAAGTCCGGTGCCCGCCATGTGGAATTTGAGATACCAGTTGGGGAGGGCAGGCAAAAACGCTGCCGTATCGTGTGGGGCAGCGTGATCGGTGCGTATGACCAGTTGGAAAAAATCACCGCCATGCAGGTGCTCGCCACCGTGCTGTGCGGGGACAATCAGGCCCCGCTGAGCCAGGCGGTGCTGAGTAGAGGCTTGGCCGAATCGGTGACGATGCAGGTGGTGGACGATGTGGCCCAGCCTTGGGTTCAGCTGGAAGCGCGGAACCTGGACAAAGAGGATCAGGAGCAAGTGGAGCGGATCATCTACGGCGAGCTTGACCGCTTATCCAGGGAGGGGGTGGAACGCCAGCGGCTGGAGTCTGCTATGGCCAATCTGGAATTTCAGATGCGTGAGCGGGATTATGGAGCTTATCCCCAAGGGCTGATGTTCGGGTTTAGCGTATTGAGCAGTTGGATGCGGGGGGGCGATCCGGCGGCAAACCTAGAGGTGGGCGACCTGTTTGTGCGCCTGCGGGAGAAGATGGCTCAGGGCTATTTTGAGCAGCTCATCCAACAGATTTTCTTGGAAGCGCCCCATAGCTGCAAAATTGTGCTGACTCCATCACACGCAGCGGGAGAGAGCCGGAGAAAGGCGGAGGCAGAGCGCCTTTCCCGGGAGTCTGCCGGATGGAGCGAAGAGGACAGACAGGCGCTGTGGGAGCGGCAGAAGGCGTTGGAGCGGTGGCAGAGCAGTGCCGACGCGCCGGAGCAGCTGGGTACCTTACCCCATTTGGAGCTGTCCGACCTGTCGGAAGAGCCCGTTGCGCTGCCCACTCAAATCGGACGGGCGGGAGGTGTTCCGCTGCTGCGGCATGACATGGCCGCCGGAGGGATTCTTTATGGAAATTTGTATTTCGACGTGTCAGGCTGCTCAGCAGAGGAGCTGTCCTGCTTATCATTCCTATGCCGGCTGCTGGGCAAGGTAGGCACTGAGGACCACACAGCGGAAGAAATCGGCAATCAAAAACGGTTGCTATGTGGGAATATGAGCTTTTTCTTGTCCGCCTATGAGACCTTTGGCCAGCCGGAAAACTATAAGGTAACTTTATGCGCCAGCTTCAGCGTACTGGAACACAACCTAGACAAAGCCGTCACTCTGATGACAGAGCTTCTGACCTGCAGCCGTTTTGGCCGGGAGCAGGAGATCCGGGATGTCCTGAAGCAAAATAGGATGCAGATGTTTCAGGGGATCGTTATGTCAGGCCATCTGATAGCCTTGGGGCGGTTGGCCGCTCAGACCTCAGCGGCGGCGGTAGTCCGGGAAAGCACCGGGGGATTTGACTATTATCGCTGGTTGAAAGAACAGGAAGAGCGATGGGATTGGCCGCGCCTGCAAGCTCAGCTGACAGAGCTGTACCGGCGTGTCATCTGCCGGGATGGCCTGACCGTCAGTGTGACCGGTTTACCTGGGCAGAATGTGGAGCGTGTGGTGGAACGGCTGGCCCAGCGGCTGCCCGTCCGGACAGAGACAGCCGCCCCTGTGGCCCATGTCCGGCCTTGGGAAGTCCGGCAGGAGGGGATCGAAATCCCCTCGGACGTCTGTTTTGCGGCGATGGGGGGCAGTTTAATGCGCGCGGGCAGTACCTATTCCGGAGTTTGGCAGTTGGCTTCCCGGGTAGTTGGTTTAAACTATCTATGGAATGCCATTCGGGTCCAGGGAGGGGCCTATGGTACTGGCTTGGTGGTACAAGATTCGGGGGTTGCCAGCTGTTATTCCTACCGGGATCCGGATGGGAGCCGTTCTTTGGGATGCTATCGTGGTGCGGCGGATTTCCTCAGGCAGTTTTGTGCCGGGCAGCCTGATCTGACTGGATTTATGATTGGCGCTGTGTCAGACGCAGAGCCCCTGATGACGCCAAGAGTCAAGGGAATGACTGCGGACAGCTATTATTGGAAGAAGCTTGACTGGGCAAAGCGGTGCCAGCTGCGCAGGGAACTTTTGTCAGCAAAGCCGACAGATTTGGCCGATTTGGCAGCGCCGTTGGAGCGGTTGCTGGAACAGGGCGGCGTGTGTGTCATCGGGCCTCGAAGCCAACTGGAGCAATGCAGTCTGGACGATATTTTGTCCATATGAGGTGTGTGCATGGAAAGACAGATTTATAGGGAATTTGTGAGGATCCTGGAGGAAGAATTGGTTCCGGCTATGGGGTGTACCGAACCTATCGCAGTGGCTTATGCCGCAGCGCTGGCCCGTTCTGTGCTGGGGCGCTGTCCAGAAGAGATCTTGGTCAGAGCCAGCGCCAACATTATCAAGAATGTAAAAAGTGTGGTAGTGCCCAATACCGGAGGACTGCGAGGGATTGCAGCCGCCGCTGCCGCAGGGGTTGCAGTGGGCCGGGAGGAGAAAAAGCTGGAGGTGTTGTCTGAGGTAACGCCGGAGCAGATAGGCGAGGTCAAGAAACTGATCGACACGCTGGACTGTGTTGTGGAGCAGGCGGACAATGACCGCGTTTTCTATATAGAAGTGACCGTGAAGGGAGGCGGCCATACGGCTCGGGTGGAGATTGCGGACCATCACACCAACGTCACAGCGATCGAGCGGGATGGCCAAGTGCTCCGCCAGGGTTCTGACCAGGCGTGGGAGCCCCGGCGTGCTGCGGACCGGAGCCTGCTCACCGTGGAACGGATCGTGGAGTTTGCTGACTGTGCCCGAATTGAGGACATCCAAGTGGTACTTCAGCGCCAGATCGACTGCAACACCGCCATTGCCGAGGAGGGCCTGCGGGGCGGCTACGGTGCCAGGATCGGAAGCATTTTGCTCCGTGCCTATGGGGACGAAGTCCATAACCGAGCCAAGGCCTACGCAGCGGCAGGCTCTGATGGGCGGATGAATGGGTGTGAGCTGCCGGTAGTCATCAATTCCGGCAGCGGGAATCAGGGGTTGACCGCATCCCTGCCGGTCATTGTATACGCCAGGGAACTGAGGGCCACACAGGAAGAGCTATACCGGGCGCTGGCGGTGTCCAATCTGGTGACAATCCACCTGAAATCCGGCATCGGCCCTCTTTCTGCTTACTGCGGTGCCACCAGCGCCGGGTGCGGAGCCGGGGCTGGAGTAACTTATCTCTACGGCGGCCGGTTTTATGAGATCGCCCATACGATTGTGAATGCCTTGGCGATCAACTCTGGCATGGTTTGCGACGGAGCTAAGGCAAGCTGCGCGGCCAAAATCGCCTCGGCGGTGGAGGCGGGGTTGCTGGGAATGCAGATGCAGCGTAATGGCAGCCAATTTTATGGGGGAGACGGTATTGTGGTCAAGGGTGTGGAGAATACCATTCGCAATGTCTGCCAGCTGGCTAGGGTTGGTATGCGGGAGACAGATCAAACCATCATCAAATTGATGATGAACTCCTGTGTATAAAAGGAAAAAGTTCGCCGCAAGCGATATTCTGAAGACTGAAAAGCAATGAAAAACGCACCCAACCGGCCTCCTGGCTGACAGCGCCGATGTGCCGTAAGTTTGCAGGTCCGCAGGACTGAAGAATTACGGAGGGAGGGTTTTGCCCGACTGAGCATTGGAAATCCAAAAAGAAAGACATGACTTTTTAGTCATGTCTTTCTTTTGCGAGGGGCGGCTAAAATCAATATTTCTGTGCACGAAAACGTACCGTGAAGCGGCAGAATCAAATCGAAGCCCAGCACAGCGGGTGCAATTTGGAGAAGAGAAGCAAGGGAGCGGGCGGATGGCGTTCTTTTCTAGCGAAGGCAAAAAAGAACGTCGAAGCAAAGCGAACTTTGCTCCGACGTGGTACGCCCGAAGGGACTCGAACCCCCAACATTCAGAACCGGAATCTGACGCTCTATCCAATTGAACTACGGGCGCATAGCATGAGGCTTCTATAGTTTTATATTATACCACGGGATAATCCATTTGTCAAAGGTTCGGAGTATCCCAACTCCAATTTTTCATACGCTACACAGCCCCTAATCCCGGCCTGCCTTGATTAAATTGTCTGTTGTCAGAGGGAGCTACACGAAACGCAGCCCTTGTCTCCTTTTAGACGTACTCCTTTTATGCATATGGAAAGAGTCATATTTGCCGCTACAGAGGTCGTCACAAGCAGACACTGGAATTTTATCTGCGGCCGCCGCCACGGCCGCCACCACCAGAACGACCGCCGCCGCCAAAAGACCGGCCGCCGCCAAAAGCGCCCCCCCGCGGTCGGCCACCGCCACCGAAGGGCCGACCACCGCCAAAGCCGCCGGGTCTAGCCCCTCCAAATCCACCAGGGCGCGGACCGCCGCTGGGACCAGGGCGGGGACCAGGACCCGGTCTGGGGCCAGGGCCAGGACCAGGACCAGGACGGGGGCCGCCGTGAAAGCGGGGCGGACGGGGCGGGCGGGGCCGGAAAATAAAGAAAGGCCGGTAGACGTAATTAGGCCCATAGTAGCCACCGTGATAGCGCCGGCGGTGGCTGCCCTCCATCGCCAGAAGCAAAACTACCGCCAAGGCAATGATAATTAAAATTTCCATTTTATTCTCCCTTCCGCTCGATAATCAGCCGACAAATATGGTGTCGTACCACTGGCACAAAGCATCCATCAGACGGATCACCGCGCCATCGTAATCACCGGTGGCGAAATCCGCCTCCATGTAGTCCCATGCATAGTTGGAGCAGTCCTCGTCGGTGAACTGATCCACTAGGTCTGCACCCTGGACTAACCAGTAGTTTTCCCCGGAGATATCCAGTACCACGATCATATCTACACTCATCAGACCGATCTGTCTTGCATAGTCCAAAGCGAATTGGCCCAGATCGTCGGAGTTCTCGTTAACGGTGACAAAGGATACCATGGCCTGATGCCTAGCCAGCAGCTCATCGTTGCGCTGGGTCAAATATGCCTCCGTATCGTCAGATAGGACGTTAGCCTCATCATAGACCGCCTGGATCCCCCGATCCGTCTCCGGTGTCGGTGTGGCAACGTTGGGGCGGTCATTTCCGGGCTGAGAGCGACCCGGAGCCTTGGCTAAGCCAAAGCCTACAGCGGCCAATACCATCAAAATGGCAATGCCCCAAGCTACACTCTGCTTTTTCAGTATGCTCATGAATCGTTCCTTTCATTTTCCCCAGCGGGCAAGCCCGCTGGGGACCCCGTGATTTTCATGCTCGGGCGAAATGAATTTGCCCTGCGCCAATACTCTGGTGCGCAAAATGCTTGTGCGGCGAATCCAAGCCGTCATGGCCTCTGGGGCAGACCCGACGGATCAGCCCCTCAGTTTCAGCAGCTTCTGCTCCTCGGCGTCAAAAGCTGCATATCGCTCTTTTCCACCTGTCGGCGAAAAATCGCTCTCCGCTGCTCCGCCTCCCCTGGACGAACCCGCTGCACTGGGCTTCGTGCGGAGCTCATTATCCTCTCAACTCCAATAATTTCTGTTTCAATTCCCCTTCAATACGGCCCAGCTCCAACTCGGCCTCTTTACGTTTCTGGGCGCCGTCCTTCTGGATCTGCATGACTTCGTCCAGGGTAGCGATGAGCTGCTGGTTAGTGTGCTGGAGGGTCTCGATGTCCACCACGCTCCTCTCCGCCTCCTTGGCTGTCTCAATGGTGCCCATCTTCAGCATATCCGCGTTCTTTTGCAGCAGCTGGTTGGTCATGTTGGTAACGGCGGACTGGGCCGCGGTGGCCTGCCGGGAATGCTCCAGCCCCAGGGACAGCACCATCTGGCTCTTCCACAGGGGGATGGTATTCACCAGAGAGGATTGGATCTTTTCCAGCATCAATGTGTCGTTGTTCTGGATCAGCCGGGTCTGAGGGCCCATCTGGATGGAAATCATCCGGGTCAGCTCAAGATCGTGGATCTTCTTTTCAAAACGATTGCAGAGGTTGGCATAGTCGTTGTACCTCTGAGCATCCTCCTGAGCACCGGACTCGGCCGCTTTTTTCCGCAGCTGCTCCAGCGTCTCGCTCCGGGCTTTGTTCAGCGCTTTTTTGCCCGCCAGGATATACATGGTCAGTTCTTTATAGTATTTGGTATTCAGATCGTACATCTGGTCCAGCATGGCAATGTCTTTCATCAAAGTGACCTGGTGCCCCTCCAGGATAGAGGCAATCTTGTCCACATTGACCTCTGCCTTTTCATAGCTGGCTTTGAGCGCCATGGCCTCGTTTTTCTTCTTCTGGAAGAAGCCGAAAAAGCCGCTTTTCTCCTCCTGGCCGAAGGTTTTGAGTTCCACCACCAGGGAGGACAGGGCCTGTCCCACCTCGCCCAAGTCCTTGGTGCGCACGTTGTTCAGCGCATTTTCCGAAAAACTGGCGATGTTCTTCTGTGCCGCCGCGCCGTACTGGAGCACCACGCTGGAGTCGGTAATGTCGATCTTCTCGGCAAAGTCGTTGACCATCTTCCGCTCCGACTCGCTGAGCTGGCTTTCGTCCAGCTTCACTGCCTGAGCATCCCGGGCCGCCTGGGCGGCCGCCGCGTCCTCCGGGGTGATGCTGCTCTCCAGGGTCAGGGTGGGGGCCTCGGGGGCAGCAGGGGCTTGGGCGGCGGCGGAAGCGCCGGAAGGGTCTAAGGTGAGTTCGGGGGTCATATCAATTTTGTCAGACATTGGGAATTCCTCCTATATGATTTCATCTTCTTCGCTAGATATCATCTTTCGTTTCAAAGCAAAACATTTCCAGACACCGTAGAGGGTGATGCCGGCCAATACCGCCAGGATGGTCCACCAGAAAAACGGCGGATAGCCGCTGGCCGAGGCCAGAGGATAAGTGGCCGCCCACCCCGCGAGGACCGCCGCCATGAAGATCAGTCTGACCAGCCAGGCGGCAGGCTTTCTCTGGTCCATCCGCCAGACGAAAAAGGAAACCAGCCACATCACCGCGATAAAACCAGCGATCATGCAGTCCAACCTCGCGTCCGTCAGCCGTTCCGGGGGAGCGCCCCGGTCCAGCTGCTGAAAGTAATTGGACAGCTTGTGGACCAAATTGATCAGCCAGATCACCGCGCAGGTCAGGTCCAGCCATCGCACCCAGGGCTTGCGTTCTATCTCTTTCATGGCAGGCACTCCTTTCCGTCCGGTCGTCTCTGCTTCCTTTCCGTCTGCGTGGGGATGGGAGCGCCGTGCTCAGGAGCCGGGGGACTGGAAGGGCGTGTCCCCCAGCCCCTCTTGGGCCAGCATGTTTTCCAGCACCGTGATGTCGGTGGAAATATCCAGGGCCTCCTCGCCGTACAGGGCGTCCAGCTGCTTGTCAAAGGCCTTGCAGATGGTGCCCATAATGTCCTCGATTTTACCTTTTGTGCCGTCAATGTTGGACCCGGACACCCCGGCTGCGTCCATCCGGTCATAGGCGTTGAGTAGTTTCAGGGTGGTGGGCAGATAATAGTTCAAAAATTTCCGCAGCTGGGGCAGCTTGGACGGCTTGTCCACCACCGCATCGATGATCTTGCCGGTGATGTTCTCCAGGTGGTCAATCTGAGTGGAGATAACCGCATCCTCGATGGTGTCGTTGAGCCGGCGCATCTCGGAGATGGCCCGGTCCCGTTCGGCGATGAGCGCATCGATGGCCGGATCGCCGGTGGAGGCGGACTTTTCCGCTCCCTTGGGCGGCTGCTGGGGCTCAGACTCTGCCTGCTCCGGCTGGGCTGCCTGCTCCGGCTCGTCCTTCAGCACATAGCCCCGGTCGGGCCAGATCATCTTGCCCACGAAGTAAACGATGGCCGACGCCAACGCCGCCATGATATAGTGGGCAGGCCGGTACAGGGGCAGAAAGACCGCCCATACCAGCCAGGTTACACCCACCAGATAGATGGGCAGCACGCTTTTTCTCTTCATAAAGGCCACGGCCAATTCTCCTTTCCAAAGGGGATGCCTTTATTATCATCCATTGTTATTTTACTCCCCGGACACAAGTGGTGTCAAGGAAAAGGGCGGGCAGTCAATGATTGACTTTTTCGCTTTTTTTCGCTAAAATATATGTTTATCACACTCTACATTGGTAAGGAGTCCTCCCACTATGATGATGTTAGATGATTTCAAAGCAGCCCGCAAGGTGCTGGACGGCGTGCTCCACTCTACCGATCTGATCGAGAGTCCCTTCTTCTCCAAAGCCACTGGTAACCAGGTGTATATCAAGCCTGAGAACATGCAGGTCACCGGCGCATACAAAATCCGGGGGGCCTACTTCAAATGCTCTACCCTCACGGACGAAGAGAAGGAACGGGGACTCATTACCGCGTCTGCCGGCAACCATGCCCAGGGGGTGGCTTATGCAGCCCAAGCCGCTGGGGTGCGGGCCACCATCGTCATGCCCACCACCACGCCCTTGGTAAAGGTGAACAACACCAAGGACTACGGCGCAGAGGTAATCCTCCACGGAGAGACCTTTGACGACGCGGCGGCCTTGGCCGCCCAGCTCAGCCAGGAGAAGGGATTGACCTATGTCCATCCTTTCAATGACCTGACCGTTTCCACTGGCCAGGGCACCATCGCCTATGAGATCTTTCAGGATCTGCCCGACGTGGACGTGATCCTGGTTCCCATCGGCGGCGGCGGGCTGGCCGCCGGCGTGTCCACCCTGGCCAAGCTACTCAACCCCTCGGTGAAGGTGTATGGGGTGGAGCCATCCGGTGCAGCCTCTATGAAGGCCAGCTTGGAGGCGGGCCATGTCGTTACCCTAGACCGTGTGGACACCATTGCCGACGGCGTGGCGGTCAAAACTCCTGGCGACCAAGTGTTCCCTTACATTCAGAAGAATGTGGACGGCATCATCACCATCGACGATGACGAACTAGTAGATGCCTTCCTGGATGTGATGGAAAAGCATAAGATGATCGTGGAAAATGCCGGCCTGCTGCCCATCGCCGCCCTAAACCACTTGGACTGCACAGGCAAAAACGTGGTCAGTGTGCTTTCCGGCGGAAACATGGATGTCATCACCATATCTTCCCTGGTCCAGCATGGGCTTTTAAACCGGGGGCGTATCTTTACCTTCTCCGTCCAGCTGCCCGACCGGCCCGGTGAGCTGCTGCGGGTGGCCCAACTGGTAGCCAGCAAAAACGGCAATATTATCAAGCTGGACCACAACCAGTTTGTCAACATTAACCGTCAGTCCGGCGTGGAGCTGACGGTGACGCTGGAAGCTTTTGGCCTCACCCACAAGCGAGAGATCCTGGACAGCCTGCGTCAAGCCGGGTACGATGCCAAGGAAACCCGGCCCAGCGACCTTTACCATTGATCGGTTGTCTCTCCACCGCCCGGCGGGAGTCCCCGCCGGGCGGCTATTCCAGTGCGGCCCCGTCCGTCCTGAGCGGCGCCCGGGGGAAGCCTGGGAGTACCTGGGGAGACCTCCCGGGCGGCTTGACGGCCTTCTCCGCTTGGTGTATCCTATGTGGGGGGCAGGCCCTGGGTGCCCTTCCGAGGCTAGGTCAAGCATACCATAGTTTTCTGATATGTTGAGAAAAGGCGGATGAAATTATGATTAAAATTGCCCCCTCCATCCTGTCAGCTGATTTTTGCAATCTGGAGGCGGAGATCCATCGGGTCCGCTCCGCCGATTGGCTCCATGTGGATGTAATGGACGGCCTCTTTGTACCCAATATCACCATTGGCGTTCCGGTGGTCAAGTCCATCCGAAAGCACACCGATATGTTTTTGGACGTACACCTGATGATCGATAAGCCTGTGCGCTACATCGACGCCTTCGCCCAGGCGGGAGCGGACCTGCTCAGCGTCCACCTGGAGGCAGACCATCCCACCCGGATTGCCGAGGCCTTGCGGGCTATGGAGGCCAATGGGGTCAAAAAGGCGGTGGCCCTGCGGCCCATCACCGCGCCGGAGGCGGTGCTCCCCTACTTGGAGCAGTTGGACATGGTGCTGGTAATGACGGTGGAACCCGGCTTCGGCGGGCAGGCCTTTATGGAGCACCAACTGGACACCATCCGCCGGGTGCGCGCCTTCATCGACCAGTACAACCCCGCCTGCGACCTAGAGGTGGACGGCGGTATCAACCCGGTCACCGCGAAAAAGGTGGTGGAAGCCGGGGCCAATGTGCTGGTGGCAGGCTCAGCGGTGTACGGCGCACCGGACATTTCCCTGGCCATTGCCTCTCTCCGGGGCGAAACGGAATGAGCCGCCGGACCGCCCTGGCGGCCCTGGGCGTGGCCGCGGCGCTGCTCCTGGCCGCCTGCTCTCCCATGGTGGAGGAGGTCAGCCCCATCTCTTCGGTCTCCCTCCCGGTCAGCGCTGCCCCATCGCCGTCCCCCTCCCTCGCCCTGGAATTTGCCGGCCAGTTCGGACACTATAACGACAGTCTCGACCCCCATGACTTCACCATCTCCGCGGGGGAGCTGGACGGCCAGCCCTGCTACCAGCTGGATAACGAGGAGTACGGCGTGACCGTCCTGGTGCCGGAAAACGGCTATGAGGTCCAGGCTGTGGTGCGCTACCAGGGGCAGCAGACTACTTTTGAAATGCCCACCTTCCTTCTGGGCTATGGTACAGTCAGCGGGAGCGCCAGTCTCTTCCTAGAAGATCTCACCGGAGACGGCACCCCTGACCTGGTCTACATCTACGGCGGCGGAGGCACCGGGCAGTGGGGCGACCATGCCAAGGTGATCGACCTGGCCGCCATGGAGGAGCGCCCCGTGACCCGGGACGACGCCGTCCTGGAAGGCGCTGTCCAACTCCAGTTCGTAGCGCTGAGGGAGGACGAAGGCAGCGATCCCCAGGCGATATACCAGGTCACCGGACCTGACGGAGAGACGGTATACGGGGGCTTCTACTATGGATTGGGATTGGATGTTCCCCCTTCCCAAGCGCCTGTCTTTACCTATGGCTATATCGAGCATATCGCCCTGGCAGACGGACAGCTCGTCCTGTCCTCCGCCTTTTCCGCCGGGCTGTCTGCCGACCCCTCCCTGTCCGGCCTGGGCACTCTGTCCGCCCCCTTTACCTACGACCCCGACTCCGGATCCTTCTCGCTGGTGCCCGACTTCACCCTGTCTCTTTACGAGCCGGTGTCCCCATCCCGCTGACGCCGGCAGCTCCACTCTTCACTCTCACTGGGAGGTCTCCCCATGGATTATTTTCCCCCTGCCCTTGAAAATCTGGTGGAACAGTTCGCCAAGCTGCCCGGCGTGGGCCGCAAGAGCGCCCAGCGGCTGGCCTTTTTCATTCTAGACCAGCCCGACGACGAGGCAAAGGCTTTTGCTGATGCCATTGTGTCCGCTAAGACGGCCATTTCCTGCTGCCCGGTGTGCCAGAATCTGACGGAGGGGGACGGTCCCTGTCCCATGTGCGCCAGCTCCCGGAGGGACCACACGGTGATCTGCGTGGTGGCCGACCCCAAGGATGTCATCGCCATGGAGCGTGGTCGAGAGTACCATGGCCTGTATCACGTCCTTCACGGCGTCATCTCCCCTATGAACCACGTAGGACCGGATGACCTGCGCATCAAGCAGCTTCTGGAGCGGGTGACCGCCGGGGGGGTGGAGGAGGTCATCATGGCCACCAATCCGGACACAGAGGGAGAGGCCACCGCTATGTATCTGTCCCGCCTGCTCAAACCGTTTGGGGTCAAAACGACCCGGCTGGCCTATGGTATCCCAGTAGGCAGTCACTTGGAGTTTGCCGACGATGCCACATTGATGCGGGCTTTGGACGGCCGCCGGGAGATTTGAGGGTGGGTACGCCGACCTGGCAAGAGCATGAGCGAAATCGGCCTCAACCTCCTGACACAGCTTTGAATCCGTAGATCTATAGAGCGTGAATTTTAAGTCCTGCGGCACATTTCGCCTGTCAGGATTATCGGGCCATCGGCGTACTTCTCCTGCCCGCCAGGCAGAGATTAGAGCATAGACTCTATTTGAGCTTCGGCTGACAAATTACTTTGTCGTTGCTTTTGAAAAATATTTTGAGAAGTCTCTTTACAAATCTTATTTTTCTGCTATAATATACAAGCACGCTTCAACAGGGCAGGTGTCCTGCCAGTTCAGTATATTTGATAGCTTTTTGGCTTCCTTGTGGTGCATTATTTTTCTCCATCAGGTTATTCACATTACCATAAAAATTTCATTGCATGGTCATGTAGCACAAGCAAATTAGCATATTGGAAAAACAGTGTGCTCCACAATCGCCAAAATAATTGAATATGGGCCTATAGCTCAGTTGGGAGAGCGTTCGGTTCGCATCCGAGAGGTCGAGGGTTCGAATCCCTTTAGGTCCACCATGAAGCAGACTTGCGTTTTACAAGTCTGCTTTTTTCATTCTTCCGTGTCATATAAATGGCTGGCTCTTCGCTGTCCATTCCCTCGCACTCGGTTCCCAAGGTCTTGAAATCCTTGAATGAGACATTAAACCCCACCTCTAGCGTATAGTCCCGATGCACATAGACAGATTTTATTAACATATAAGAGAAAGCAGATGGGGTGCCTTTGGGCGCTCCATCTCGTTTTTATCATACACTTAGACAGAGCTGAGTCCCGCCTGCGCTTAAAATTCTGATTGTAATTGAATATCGCACTTTCTGCGTTTTGTTCGTTCTATGTAATAGAGAAGAAAAATGTTTCATCAAGGGAAAAGCAGAAACAATATCAAGATGATGCGGGATATTTATCAATAAGCGGCAGATAAGCTCTACGTGAAAAGTTGTAAGATGGCCGCACGCCGAATCGAGCGGCTGTGCAACCTCTGTTGGGATCGGCTTCAAGAAGATGAGGAACTATTAAATCGAATCGTTGGCAGCCGCACAAAAGAACTGGATGAGAAGTCATTTTTCTTCTGGCTTGCTATATAAAATACGAAGAGCCTTTCCGGGAAGTCCTTGAGCATAGAGCTGCTCTGACATTCTAGGAAAGGCTTTTACTGGTTCGTGGGAATCACTACATATAAGGATGCATTTTCTCGGCATTTCCAGCCCGGTGATGACCGTATTGTTATAGCCGCTGGCACAGTGGATGACGAGCAGCTGTCCGTCCTTATCCCAGCCGCTTACAATACCCACATGGGAGTCCTCCGGATAAAAACACCAGGTCCCCCGGTAGGCCTGGCCTCGGTCGATGGACTCACAATAGCTATGCTAGGCGGCGGCTTTGCCGCCGTAGGCCGATAATTTCCTGTGGTTTGTACCTAACTTTTAATCAGTCCCAACTTGGGACTGATTAAAGTTATTCGATCTAGTTTATTTGCCGGAACCAAACAACTCTGTTAGGGGTGATTCCAATAGACTATTCCTTGTGGGCCTTGTTGCATGACATCTGGGACATATGTAGTTGTGACTGCCGCCTGGTAAAACCGCTGCGAAACGCCATGGCGGGATGTCACCGAGATTGCCCGAGGAAGGGATGAGGCAATAAGCCTTTGTCAATTTTTCCCCAGCCGCATAGGATGGAAAAGAAGGAGGGTCTATCCTATGCCAATCATCTATCTTTCTCCTTCCACACAGGAGAACAATATGTACGTTACCGGGGGCAGCGAGGAACAGTGGATGAACCGGTTGGCCGATGCTATGGTCCCCTATCTGGATGCCTCGGGCATCCAATATACCCGCAACACCCCCGACATGACCGCTGTGTCCTCGATCCGGGCCTCTAACGCCGGTACTTATGATCTGCACCTGGCGCTGCACTCCAACGCAGCCCCCGCAGACCGCTACGGCACAGTCCGGGGCATTATTGTATTCTATTATCCCGGCAGCGTTAACGGCCGCCGGGCGGCAGTGCTCATGGCGGATAATCTCAAAGCCATCTATCCACTTCCTGATAAAGTGCGGGCGGAGGGAACAACCGCCATTGGAGAGGTGCGCCAGCCCCGGGCCCCCTCTGTGTTTCTAGAACTGGGCTATCATGACAACGCCGATGACGCAACCTGGGTTACGGGACACCTGGATGAGATTGCCCGGAATTTGGTGTTGTCCCTGACCGAGTATTTCGGCATCCCCTTTTTGTATCCCACCGCACCCCGTTCCGGTGTGGTGGACGTTAGCTGGGGCTATCTGAACATCCGCGCTCGTCCAGATACCACTGCGCCGGTGGTCGCCCGAGCCTATGACGGGGCAGCCCTTACTATTATCAATCAATGGCAGGACTGGTATCTGGTTCGCTTTGACGGCGTGGTGGGCTATGCCAGCCGGGACTTTGTTACCCTGGTGTCATGAAAACGTCGGTGGAACTTCCCAGGGGAATTCCGTCCGACCGGGTCTGGTTGCCTGTGGATGGACCGGACAGCATCCGGGTGGCGCTGCTCCAGTTGCCGCTCCTGAACCGAGAGAGGTCTGCTTACCTCCTTTTGGGAGAGCGGGACCAGGTATGAACCATTTACAAATTGTTCAAAGTTCTTTTAAAAACTGGACACCACTTTTCTCCGGAGTATGGTATCTTATACTCGTCAGAAGCAATGACAAATCCTCCCCCTCTCTTTTTTGAACCGATGGCAAACGCCCGCTGAAAAATCAGCGGGCGTTTGCTGTACAAAAAAATCTTGCGATTTTTTGAAATTTCCTCTTGCAAAAAAGCTTTTGGTATGTTAATATATTTAAGGCTCTTCTGAGTGGACCAAAAATATCCGGGTGTGGCGAAGTTTGGTATCGCGCTTGACTGGGGGTCAAGAGGCCGCAGGTTCAAGTCCTGTCACTCGGACCATCAAATTAGACTCAAAACCGCAAGGTTTTGGGTCTTTTTGCTTTTCAGGAATCCAGCGTAGTATTCGATCTAGAACAAAGTACCTGCTCTATGATTCTATTCATTTTGTCCGACGCCGCTTCTGCCGCTTCATGGAATATAATTTTAATGCCATAACTGCATCGTCGTGTCCCAGAAATGCTTGGAGCTTTTTGGGCGGCAGTTCTTCGTACTGACAAAGCTCAAATAGGGGACGGCAGCTTTCCTCGTATAAATAGAAGCGGTAACCGCAGGTGGCATCAATACCGTGTTCCTGGTCATACGGGAGCAGGTGCGCCAGCTCCAGCGTGTCGTCAAAGAGGTTGGTACACAGCGGATAGGCGATGGCTAAAACCCGTCCGGCCTGTGCTGCCTCCAGCCAAAACAAACCGTTGGCCAGGCAGTCGCTGCGGAGAGCGGGACCCCAGGGAGTTTCCTCCGGGACGGGAAAGGCGCCGAAGTATTCTGGGCAGACCTCCATGCCAAAGACTCTGGTGCTGGTCAGGGACTCACCGCAGGGCAAGGGGATGCCGTGGTCTGCCATATACTTGTAGACCTCATAGGCCACCACATGGCGGCCCTTGTCGTCGTAGTCCAGCAGGCAGATGTACGCGCTGGGGACGGCATCCAGAGGCGTGCAGTAGGAGAGCGCCTCGGTGGAAACAGCGGGAGAGTCCGCCGTCACCACATAATATTCCCGGGGAAAGCACGGCCTGGCATCATGGAGGCTGGCGGCGACATAGTATACCCCGGGGCAGATCATTTCCGCATGCGTGATGGTGCCATATGACGGGGGCAGGCAGAAGGGAAGGTCTGAGGCTGGAATCTGTTTGACAGACATGGAAAACACTCCTTGTTCTTTTATTTTTTTGTCGAAGGGAAGCATTGTCCCTGGATCAAATGCGGCCGGAATCGTCCGGCCCAGGCGGAAGAACCATCCCCGACTGCGGGAACGTGTATGGGAGGGGGTCCCGGTCGAGCTTGGCGAGCAGCAGGCACTCATCCCGGGTCAATCCCGGCCAGAAGACCCGGATCAGGGCGTAGGCAATCAGAGCGCCAAGGCGGGAGATATGCTCCGCGGCGTTGACGCTGGAGAGAAATTCCCCGGAGGGAGCGGACGGGCACAGACGGTGCAGAGGAAGAGATGCGGGGGCGCCGATGGAAAAGACCGGGAGGTCCAGCTTCGCCCAATCCATTGAATCACCTGGGGAGGCCGGGGTTGTCCCGCCGGCGGTGGAAATCTGAATCTCTGAAAAAAGCTGGCCCGGCTCATCTGCCGTCAGGGAGTCCACCAGCAGGAGGCAGTCCGCGCCGCACGCCTGGACAATGCCGGACACCAGGGCATCCGTTTTGATGTTGTTGACGCCGTACACGCCGGGAATGAAGGCGCATACGTCACGAAAGGCGCTCGCGCCGGAGCCAAGCAGAGAGGTAAGGCCGAGCGGAAGGGTGTGGACAACCTCCGGCCCGAGGCAGTCGGCGGGGAGTTTGGGGTTTCCCAGGCCGCAGACCAGCAGCTTTTTCTGGAAATGGGGCGTGAATACCCGGGACAAAAGTGCGGCCAAACATTCCCCCTCGCAGCCGATCAGATCATGAGGTTCCGACTGGGGTTTCATTTGCATGGTAATATAGCGTCCCGCCGCCCGGCCAAGCTGGGCGGCGGCTTGTTCTGTCTGGACCTCCACTGTGGTCACTTGACAGCCGTGGAGCGTTTCGTCATGGACTACGGTATCCTCTGCGGCAGACATGAGACACCTCCTAAAATATGATACAGGCGTGATGTGGAATCAATAATATTATAGGCACAAGGAGAGAATAAAATTTAACCATCTCAATTACTCGTATTCAGGTAATTACGGGAATGATTATTGCTATCATGAACACACTATCCTTTGGTTAAGGAGTGGTTCAGATAGCAGCGGTGGATTATAAATATGCTCAAATTCTTGTTGACCGGATTTTGACTCTTTGTAAATCAAAGGGAATATCAATCAACAAGCTTTCAGAAATGAGCGGGGTCAGTCAATCTACTCTGGATAACCTGATAAACAGAAGGACGTTTAATCCTAGAATTCGGACACTCCATCGAATTGCCCTTGCATTTAGTATGACGGTAGGGGAGTTTTTGGATTTCAAGGACCTAAATGATTACTCGTTTGAAGATTTATCAGATGATTGAGAACAGGCACCATGACCATGGTGTCTGTTTTTGCATTATATCACGAAATGCGGTGTATTGCTACTGTTTGTTCTACAAACTTGTGTGTATTCCTTGCAAGAAAGTTGGGGGCTACACTGTTACATAAAGGTGGTGCAGTGCTATGCCGAGAACAGCGAAAAATGTGAATATTGAAGTTGGGCAGAGGATTAAGCAGCAGAGAACAGCCCAAGGGTTGACTCGTGAGCAGTTAGCTCGTGTTACTGGGTATAGTGCTAACTTTATTCAGGAGGTCGAGCGCGGTCGTTCTGGATTATCTTCTGAATCCATGCGCGCCTTTTCCACTGCGCTCAAGGTTTCCGCTGATTGCTTGCTTTTTGGCAGTCCCCCTGCAGGTTTCGAATATCTTTTTGCGAAATTAGACACAGTATCACAGGAAAAACGAAAATATATTATTGCGATTCTTGAAGCGGCAATCGCATGTGCTGAGTCGTAGACTGGGAAAGGCCGGTGCTCCAGAGGGCGCCGGCCTTTTGGTTTGCCTGTCCGATTGCACAACATGCGGGAGAACGCTATTCTGATTTTTGGAGCTGTCGATCCATGCGGAATAGACGAGCGCCCCGCACTTCCGGCATGGCCGCATGACCGCGCGGTTTAAATAGTTTTTGCAGTCGTCACACAGCGTTTTCCGGCCCTTGGCCGAGAACAGGTTCCCACAGTTCCTGCACGCCTGCCTTTCACACAGCCATCCTCCTATCGAAAACCAGAATAACACAAATTATAGAGGGAAATTTATTTTTCCCATAATGGGAGAAACCCCATATACATGGAAGGGACAGAGATTACTTCATCTGATTTGGATATAGGCGACACTATGAAACGGACCCAGGGCAAAGATGGATGTAACAAAAGTACAGCGGTTGGATGATGAAATGTAACTTCGGATTTTCCGCACAACAAGATAAGGCGGGAGCATCATTGCAGATGTTCCCGCCTTTGTGGGTTATGTTAAATTGTTTTCCAGAACAGACAGCTGGTGCGTTAACTCCGTAGGGAGCTTGTCGCCGAACTTGGCGTAGAACTCCTTGATGCCGGCCACTTCCTGGCGCCACAGCTCCGGGTCCACCTTCAAAAGCTCTCGGAGGGTGTCCGCAGTGATATCCAGGCCCTCCAGGTCGATGTCCTCCGGATGGGGCATATAGCCGATGGCGGTATCCTCCGCGCCCACCTCGTCAAAGCAGCGTTTCATGATCCACTCCAGCACCCGCAGGTTGTCGCCAAAGCCCGGCCAGATGAAGTTGCCCTCGTCATCCAGGCGGAACCAGTTGACATTGAAGATTTTGGGCTGGTGCTGGATTTTTTCGCCCATGTCCAGCCAGTGCTGCCAGTAGTCGGCCATGTGGTAGCCGCAGAAGGGGAGCATGGCCATAGGGTCCCGGCGGACCACACCCACGGCGCCGGCCGCGGCGGCGGTGGTTTCCGAGGCCATAATGGAGCCCACGAACACCCCATGCTCCCAGGAGCGGGACTGGTATACCAGAGGGGCGGTTTTCGCCCGGCGGCCGCCGAAGACGATGGCGGAGATGGGCACGCCCTGGGGATTTTCAAACTCGGGGGACAGGCAGGGGCAGTTCTTAGCCGGGGCGGTGAAGCGGCTGTTGGGGTGGGCGGGCTTTTTCTCGTCGCCGCGATGCCACTCCAAGCCATTCCAGTCGATAAGGGTCTCAGGAATATCGTCCCCCTTGGTCAGTCCATCCCACCACACGGTGCCGTCGGCGGGGTTGTAGGCTACGTTGGTGAAGATGGTATTCTTCTTGGTGGATTCCAGAGCGTTAAAGTTGGATTTTGCGTTGGTGCCGGGGGCCACGCCAAAGAAACCGTACTCCGGGTTCACCGCCCACAGCCGGCCGTCGGGACCCACCCGGAGCCAGGCGATGTCGTCGCCCACGCACCACACCTTCCAGCCCGCATTCCGGTACCCCTCGGGAGGGATGAGCATGGCCAGGTTGGTTTTACCGCAGGCGGAGGGGAAAGCGGCGGAGAGATAGCGCACCTCACCTTGGGGATTCTCAATGCCCAGGATGAGCATATGCTCGGCCATCCAACCCTCCTGGCGGCCCAGATAGGAGGCGATGCGCAGGGCGAAACACTTCTTGCCCAGCAGCACATTGCCGCCGTAGTTGGAGTTGATGGACATGATGGTATTGTCCTCGGGAAAGTGGGCGATGTACTTGTTGTCGTTGTCCAGGTCGGCATAGGAATGCAGGCCCTTGATGTAGTCGCCGCTGTCTCCCAAAGCATCCAGCACGTCAAAGCCCACCCGGGTCATGATGGTCATATTGAGCACCACATAGATGGAGTCAGTCAGCTCAATGCCGTACTTGGCGAAGGGGGAACCCACCACGCCCATGGAGTAAGGGATGACATACATGACGCGCCCCTCCATGGAACCCGCAAACAAAGCGTACAGCTTGGCATACATCTCCTGGGGAGCCATCCAGTGGTTGGTGGGTCCGGCATCCTCTTCCTTCCGGCAGCAGATGAAGGTGCGGTCCTCCACCCGGGCCACGTCCAGAGGGTCTGTGCGGTGGAGATAGCAGCCGGGCAGTTTCTCTTGATTGAGCTTGGTGAGGATGCCCTCCCTCACCGCCTGGGCGCGCAGGGCTTCCAGCTGTTCCTCGCTTCCGTCGATCCAGACGATAGATGCCGGGCGGGTACGGGCGGCCATTTCATCGATCCAGGTTAAAACGGCCTGATTTTGGGTTGGTGTCATAGTTTCCGCCTCCTGTATGTCGCTTTACTGCATGAAAGACATTGACTACATTGTACGGGAAAGCAACGGGAAATGCAAGCTAAATTTAGCGTGCCTGCAAAATATTTGCCAAATTAGAAAATTCATCCAAACTCAGCCGTTCTCCCCGGACCGTCTCCGAGAGGCCGCAGTCCGAAATGGCCTGACGAAGCTCATCCTTGGACAGACGGCTGCCATAGGCGGCGGACAGGGCGTTGAGTAAGGTCTTGCGCCGCTGGGCGAAGGCGGCCTTCACCAGCCGGAAGAGAGCCTCCGGATCAGCGTCCACCGGGGGCTGAGAGCGGGGAATGAGCCGGATGACCGAGGAGGTCACCTTGGGGGCGGGGAGGAAGCACTCAGGGCCCACGTCGAATAGCAGCTCACATTGGGCATGGTACTGGCAGAACAGGGAGAAGGCCCCACGGTCGGCGCTGTCCGGCTCCGCGCAGATGCGCCTGGCCACCTCCCGCTGGATCATGACGGTGATGGACTGGAAGCAGCCGGCTTCCAGCAGCTTGGTGATCACCGGGGTGGTGATGTTGTAGGGGAGGTTGGCGCAGGCCTTGACCGCCATGCCGGGGAACTGCTCCGCCGCCAGTGCCGCCAGATCCAGCTTCATCACGTCGCCGGGGATGACCTGGGCGTTGGGATAGCCTGCCAACGTTTCGGCCAGGATGGGCAGCAGGGCCCGGTCCAGCTCAATGGCGGCTACCCGGCCCGCCCGCTGGGCCAGCTGAACGGTGAGGGGGCCGATACCCGGCCCGATCTCCAGTACGCCGCAGCCCTCGTCCAGCCCGGCGGCTTCGGCGATGTCCCGGGGCACCCAGTCTGCAATGAGAAAATTTTGTCCCATACTCTTGGAGAAGTGAAAGCCGTGCCGGGCCAGCAGGGCCTTGATGGTCTTAATATCCGTCAGATCCATAAGAACGCCTCATTTCTATTCCGGTTTGGAAAACCATAGGTGAAAGACGCCGCCGTCCTCCCATCGGCCGCCGGGGACGAGTCCGGTGGAGCGGCACAGGCCGTCAAAGTACCCGCTGCCTTGGGCGGCATCCTTCTTCCCCACTCCATAGGTGGTGTGAAGGTGGATACCGGCAGCGTCAATGTCCAGGTCGATGAGAAAAGGGGTGGGCCAGGCGGATGCGATCACCGCGTCCCAGAGGTGAAGCTGCCCACCGGGGCGCAGCACCCGGGCGGCCTCCCGGACAGCCCGGCCCTGGGTGGCACGGTCCATATACATGAGGGAGAAAAATGCGGTGACGGTCTGGAAGGAGCTATCGGCAAAGGCCAGTGCGGCGGCATCCATCACCAGCTTGACCGGCCCCTCCGGGGCCTCGTCCAGTTCCTCCTGGCGATTGTCGATGGCGGTGACCTGCCCGCCGTAGATCAGGCCGATCACGCCTTCTCCGCCGCCGCCCAAGTCCAGAATGGGGCCGGCCAGGTCTTTTTGGAGGGACAGCTTCATCTCTGCATCCCCTTTGACATCTCAATTCACTAAAATTATAACATAAGCAGGGGGAAAAGAAAAGGAAAACGGCGGCCGGACACAGTCCGGCCGCCCATAGACTTCAAAGGCGGAGCGCTTTGTCTCAGTAGGCGGCTATAATGCCGCCCTGATTGGCGTAGAAGGAGCTGATGCCCCGGGTGTCTGTGATGAGAACATTGGAAAAATCACAGGATTTTTTCGCCAGCATGGCCAGGTGCTCCGCACGGTCCCGGCACAGGCAGTGGGAGATGCACAGGATCTTGCCCCGGTGGTTGTCATCGCCGGACATGATGGACACCAGCTTGTTGAGGGCCTGCTTGATGGACAGGGCCTGCCCGTGCTTGCAGATCTCCCCCTCTGGGGTAGAGCCCATCACCAGCTTGACCCGGAGGGCGCCGGTGACCAGGGACTGCACCCGGGTCAGCCGCCCAGCCTTTTTCAGATTGTCCAGGTTTTCCAGCACAAAAAGGGTGTTCATCTCTGTGATATACCGGTCCACCGTCTCCACCACCTCGGCAAAGGGCAGCCCGGCTCCGGCCAGTTGGGCGATCTTGGCGGCGATGAGGGTTTCCCCGGAGGAGGCGGAGCAGGAGTTGAACACATGGATATTTCGCTCCGGGTGCTCTTCCAGAAACAGCCGGGATGCCTGCCAGGCGCTGTTATGGGAGCCGGAGAGCAGGGCGGACAGGGTGACGACATAAAGGTCTCCATCACACCGCTCGAACATAGACAGGTAGTCGGCCGGTGCGGGGCAGGCCGTGTGGGATGCCTCTTGGCACATGGCCATGGCATCCACTAGGTCCTGAGTGTCTAAGGCCATATCGTCCCGAAAGGCACTCTCGCCCACGTAGATGGTCAGAGGAACATTATGGTAAAGGCCGCTGCCCCGCATTTCCGGAGTGAGGTCACAGCAGCTATCGACGACGATTTGGAATGACATATTAAAAATCTCCCAATATGATTTTGTAAATGACATTCTAACAGACAATTCCGAGGAAGTCAAGGGAATTGGGGCGAGCACAAAAAGTTTACAATTTTAACTGCGCTCCACTCCCAGAGAAAGCAGCGGACGGGAGACGGAAACGCAGGATGGCAGGCTCATCGGATCGAGCGGCTGTCCAGCCTTGCCTCAAAGGCCAGCCGCCGGGGATCGTGACCGCCGCCCACTGTGACCAGCACGTTGCCCCGGTACTGGAAGCCATTGCGGCGCAGAAGGTTCTGCATGGATTTGTTTTTCTTGTGGGTGTCCACCCGGAGCCAGCGGCGGCCCAGGGCCAACGTCAGCCTCTTGGCCTGAGCGATCATGTGGTCCGACAGGCCGGAGCCATACCACTGCCGAGCCACGGCACAGCGATGGAGGGTGGCATAGGGCTCGTCGGAGCTCCACTTGCCGTCGGTGATGGCGTCATAGTTGGCCTCTTGACCCCCAGTCAAGGTGAAAAAAGCGGCGACCTGCCCGTCGTGGGTGATGACATAACACTCGCCCCGGTCCATGTCCACCTGGAGATGACGGGCCTGGGGATACCCGTCCTGCCACTGGTCCACCTTCCGCTCCCGCAACGATGCCTGGGCCTGGGAGACGATGTCCAGCATAGCGGGCAGATCGGCCTCCGCAGCCGGACGGCACAGCAGGGGGGCGGTGAGGACAGGACGGGTGCGGTCCCGCTCCAGCTCGGCCAGCAGCTTCTGGTCCTCCTTAGAGGACAGGTCCAATCTGGCGAACATGTCTGGCCGCCGCTCCCAGGTGCGTTTGAGCTGCTGCTTGCGCCGCCAGCGCTCCACCTGACTGTGGTCGCCAGTGAGCAGCTCTTTGGGGACGGCCATATCGTGCCACACCTCCGGCCGGGAGTACTGGGGATACTCCAGCAGGCCGTCCCAATGGCTTTCATTTTCATAGCAGGAGGGATCGGACAGAACCCCCGGCACCAGGCGGCACACTGCGTCGGCCACCGCCATGGCGGCAATCTCCCCCCCGGTGAGCACAAAGTCCCCCAAGGAGATCTCCTCATCCACATAGCCGTCGATGAATCGCTGGTCAATGCCCTCATAGTGGCCGCACACCAGAATCAGGTGCTCATGGTCACGGGCCAGCCGTTTGGCGTCTGCCTGGGTGAAGGTCTTGCCGCAGGGGGACAGGTAGATGGTGCGTCCCGGGCCGTAGGTGTCAGTGACATGCTTCCAGCACTGATAGAGAGGGTCGGCCTGCATCACAGCACCGCGGCCGCCGCCGTAGGGGTAGTCGTCCACCTGGCGCTGCTTGTTGAGGGTGTAGTCCCGAATCTGGTGGGTGTCGATACGCAGGATATCCCGCTCCTGAGCCCGGCCCAGAATAGACTCGGAGAGTGCGTCGCCCACTGTGTCGGGAAACAAAGTCATGATGTCGATGCGGTACACGCCGTCACATCCCTTCAATGAGGCGGACCTTCACATATCCCTCCGGGATATTAGTCTCCAGGATGAACTCGGGTACAGCGGGGATCATAATTTCACGGTCTCCTTCCACCACATATACCAGCTGACGGGAAGGGGAGAGGACCTCCCGGAGCACGCCCAGCTTCTGTCCATGTTCGTCCACCACATCCAGGCCGATAAGGTCGGCCAGGAAAAAGCTGCCTTCAGGCAGCTTGGCGTCGGAGCGGCGGATGTGTACAGTTTTGCCTTTGAGCAGCATGGCGGCGTTCACATCGTCCACCCCCTCCAGCTTGGCGATGACATTGCCCTTGTGCACTCGGGCGGAGGTCACCTTCAGCGGAGCGCCGTCGGCGTACAGGGTGTTGAACTGGCAGACGAACTCCGGGCTATCCGCCCAGGGGACGAGCTTGACCTCCCCCCGGATACCGTGGGTGTTGACGATCTGGCCAATCTCCAAAAATTCGCTTTGCATGGGACGTTCCTCCCTCTGGTAGAAGTGAAAAAGGCGGGGAGTTCCCCGCCTTTTGGCATCAGTCGACGATATCGACGGAAATTCGTTTGCCCTGACGCTGGGCCACGGAACGCATCAGCGCGCGGATCTCCTTGGCGATGCGGCCTTGCCGGCCGATGACCTTGCCCATATCCTCAGGGGCCACCCGAAGCTCCAGCACCGTTTCAGCGGGAGTTTCATACTCGGTGACGGACACCGACTCGGGATGCTCCACAAGGCTCTGAGCAATGTAGATGAGCAGTTCCTTCATGTGGGCCTCCAAATCGCGCGCTTACATGCCGGCCTTTTTCAGCAGGTCGCGCACAGTGTCGGTGGGCTGGGCGCCGGTCTTAATCCAGGCCTGAGCACGCTCCACGTCGATGTTGATGGCAGCGGGGGTCTGGCGGGGGTCATAGGTGCCCAGCTCCTCGATGAAACGACCGTCCCGGGGATAGCGGGAGTCGGCGACTACCACGCGATAGAAGGGAGCCTTCTTGGCACCCATGCGGCGAAGTCTGATTTTAACCATTATATTTCACCTCCAAAGATGTTTCGGTTGTATATGGCAGATGTTCTTAATGGAACAGCGTCCAGAACATAAACCAACAAAAGTAAGTGAGGGCAGGTAAGAAGGACGGTGCCCTGCACAGCCTGGAGAATGCCTGTCGCTCCGGTCCAAGCTTCCTCGCTGTCCGTTTCTCCACGCTTCGGATTAAAACGGCAGCCCCATTCCCTTAAAGCGGCTCATCAGCCCCTTGGACTTTTTGGGGTTGGACAGCTGGCGGGTGAATTGCTGAATCGTCTCAAACTGTTTGAGCAGACGGTTGACGTCTACCACCTGGGTACCCGAACCGGCGGCGATGCGCTTTTTCCGGCTGGAGTTAAGCAGGGAGGGATCCTCCCGCTCCTGCGGGGTCATGGACAATATGATCGCCTCGGTGCGGGCCAGCTGCGCTTCATCCACGGTTAGGTCCAGCTTTTTGCCGCCCATGCCCGGGAGCATGGAGGCGATGTCCTGCATGGAGCCCATGCTCTTGAGCTGGACCATTTGGTCGTAGAAGTCGGTAAGGGTGAACTTGTTCTTCCGCATCCGCTCCAGTTGCTCGGCGGCTTTTTTCGCGTCCAGGTTCTGCTCCGCCTTTTCGATCAGGGAGAGCACATCTCCCATGCCCAGAATGCGGCTGGCCATCCGGTCAGGATGGAATACCTCAATATTGTCCAGCTTTTCGCCTGTGCCGGCAAATTTGATGGGCTTGCCGGTGACAGCGCGGATGGACAGGGCGGCGCCGCCCCGGGCGTCGCCGTCCAGCTTGGTGAGCATGACCCCGTCAATGTCCAGCGCCTCGTCAAAGGCCTTGGCGGCGTTGACCGCGTCCTGGCCGATCATGGCGTCCACCACAAGCAGAATTTCCGTGGGGGAGACGGCGGACTTGACACGGCGCAGCTCGTCCATGAGGGCCTCATCCACATGGAGCCGGCCGGCGGTGTCCAAGAACACCATATCGTTTCCGTGCTTTTTGGCGTGTTCAACAGCGGCCTTGGCGATATCCACCGGGTCGGTCTGTCCCATCTGGAACACTGGAATATCCAGCTGGGCGCCAACCACCTCCAGCTGCTGAATGGCAGCGGGGCGGTAGATGTCGCAGGCGGCCAGCAGAGGCCGCTTCCCTTGCTTTTTCATCAGTCCGGCCAGCTTGGCCCCGTTGGTGGTCTTGCCCGCCCCCTGAAGGCCCACCAGCATCACAACAGTGGGGGGGGTGGAGGAAATGGCCAGCTTGCTGTCGCCGCTGCCCATGAGGGCCGTAAGCTCCTCGTTGACAATCTTGACGATCATCTGAGCGGGGGTGAGGGATTCCATCACATCGGCACCCACAGCCCGCTCCGAAACTGTGGCCACAAAGTTTTTGACCACTTTGAAGTTGACGTCCGCCTCCAGCAGAGCCATCTTGATTTCCTTCATGGCCTGCTTCACATCCGCCTCGGACAGACGGCCCTTGCCCCGCAGGCGCTTGAAGGTGGCGGAGAGTTTTTCGGTTAAGCTTTCAAATGCCATAGGTCACTCCTGTTTGAGTTTGGCGGTGTTTTCTTTAACGGTATTGGCGCACTCCTCCACCAGATCGTCTGACAGGCAGCCCTGGCGGACGGCGTCCAACAGACGGTCAGCGGCTGCGTCAATGGCGGTCAGCTCATCTTGCATACGGAAGAAGCGGCGGATGAGGTGGGTCTTGTCCTCGATTTCTGTCATGGCGGCCTCCGCCCGGACAATGACATCCCGCACGCCCTGGCGGGAGATGCCGTAGTTTTCCGCGATTTCGGCCAGGGACAGATCCTCGTTATAGTAGAGGTCGTAGAACTCCTTCTGGCGGTCCGTCAGCAGATCGCCGTAAAAATCATAGAGCATGGCCATGCGGTATGCCTGATTTTTGATCATCGTTCCACCTCCACAAGATGTTGTGTAAAGTTTTGAAGCTTTACAAGGGCATACTATACCACAAGCAATGGAAAATGTCAAGGGAAAATCGACCGCAAATAACGAGAAAAACGGGGGCTGGGGAGCGGTTTGCCAGCCCGCACTTGCGAAAATCAGGATAGTCCCTGTGCCAGGCTGTCCAGAAGGGGTTGCAAAACAGCTGGGGACCGCCCAATGGGCGGTCCCCAGCCAGGTTTATTCCTATGTGCCGTCCGGCAGCAGCAGCTCCGGAGCGCTGGTTATGGTCTGTACCGGCTCCTGGAAGGCGCGGAATGCGCCATAGCTGAACAGTATCAGCAGCAGATTGACTACGACAAAGGCGGCCAGGATGCCCAATACCAGGCGCAGAATAAACCGGCCCCGGCGGTTGCGGACGGCCAGCTGCTCATTGATGCGGGCCAGCTGCTCTGCCAGCCGGTCCCGGTCAGCCTCATCCTCGGGGACATCCGCGCCCAGCAGGCGGCTCACCGTAGTGTCCAGCACCTCGGCCAACCGGATGAGCATAGCCGCGTCCGGCACGGACAGGCCAGTTTCCCTTAGTTAAAGATATGAACCCTCTTTATCAGTCTACTTTTCCAATAAATCGGTAGTATATCTCTATTTCCTGTATTCTTTCGTTATCCTCATTCGTTGTTGCTTCGTGAATGAGTATTTTTTCTATCATTGCATTTAATAACGGTGCTGTCAGTTCCTTTGGTACGGAATACTCCTTGATTAACTCAATCCACTTTTCAGCACCTATCATATCCTGTTCCATTTTAC
>ERZ836441.309-NODE-309-length-59120-cov-51.733717_pt1 | contig 59120 bp, 61 predicted proteins | sample MGYA00519686_ERZ836441 | MGnify/ENA primary metagenome ERZ836441 (study PRJEB31850, sample SAMEA3708800) | human gut metagenome | biome: human gut; feature: human-associated habitat; material: faeces | place: China | collected 2014 ...
GCGCCCCGAACGGGGCGCGCAGCCGCTGTTTATGCAATGGTGAACGTCTTTTGCGTGTCGATGTGGCCGTCATGATCTGTGCCCGGCGGATTGTCGGGCATGTCATAGACATACGTCAACCGCCCGCCGTCGAGCGTCAGGGACGTGACGGCATACATATCGGTGTAGCTGACGGAAAACGCCCCGTCGCGCCAGGCGACGCGCGTGCGCGTGACGGTGTCCGCACCGTCCGCGAACCGCAGTGTGTGGCACAGCAGCCCGCCGTCGCGGCAGACCTCGTAGAGCGCGGCCTCGGCCGTCTGCCCCGCCGCGCGCGCATCCCAGAACGCCGTCACCGTCTCCGGGTGCGTGACCGGGTCGGCCGCGTCCACGTGCACGGCCGTGAGTCCTGCGTCCGAGAGCTGCGCCACCGCCTGCGCGATCTGCGCGTCCGTGAGATCGACGCCCGCACGCGTGCCGTCGCCGACCGCCTGCACCATGGACTGATACCGCTGCGCCGCCGCGACGGCGGGGTCTGCCGCAGCTTCGGCCTGTGCTGCCGTCTTTTGCCCGCAGGCCGTCAGCAGCAGCGCTGCTGCGCACAACAGACCGCAGAAAATTCGTTTCATGCGCGTACCTCCCGTCATTTTCTGCAAACAGTGTACACGAAAAAATTCGGCATTGCAAATTTCGCCGCATCTGCTATACTGTCGGCAGATGTATGCCGTAAGACGCTGCCGGGAGAGCGCTGCGGCCGCCGAAGGAGTGACACTCTCAGGCAAAAGGACCGGCGGCTGACGGAGCTCTGGAGAGACGATTCTGCACCGAAGAAGCAAGGCCGCACGGCCAATCTTTCAGGTAAAAGGACAGAGTACACACCTGCACCACGGCAGGGGTGTACTCTTTTTTCGGAGGTCATGACGATGGAAACCTTCCTCTTTCTGCTCGAGCTGGCCGGGACGGTCGCGTTCGCCGTCAGCGGCGCGGTGCTCGGCATCGAAAAGCATATGGACATTTTCGGCGTGGGGCTGCTGGGCATCACGACGGCCGTCGGCGGCGGCATTCTGCGCGATCTCGTCGTGGGGCTGACGCCGCCGCGCGCATTTCAGGATCCGATCTATCTGCTCGTCGCGCTCGGCGTGTCGGTCGTGCTGTTTTTCCCGTTCGTGCGGCGGATCATCGGCCGCAGCAAGCGTGTGTTCGACGCGCTCATGCTCATCATGGACGCGGCCGGGCTCGGCATCTTCACGATCACGGGCATGAACACCGCCACCACGCTCGCCGGGTGCACCGACCCGCTGCTGCTGGTGTTTGTCGGCCTGCTGACCGGCACAGGCGGCGGCGTGCTGCGCGATATCCTCGCCGGGGATATGCCCTACATCCTGCGCAAGCACATCTACGCCAGCGCGTCCATCGCGGGCGGCATTCTCTATCTGCTGCTGCAGCAGGTCTGGCAGGGAGCGGGCGCGATCTTGACCAGCGTGGTCGTCGTCATCGTCATCCGCTGCGCCGCGGCGCACTTCGAGTGGGACCTGCCGCGCGCAAAAACCGTGTGGAAAAGTGACGAATGATGTGCTAGGATAAAGAAAAGAGTTCGCAAGACCGGAGGTCATGACCATGGCAAACACCCCAGCGCGCGTATGTCCGCTCGCAAAAAAGTGCGGCGGCTGCCAGCTGCAGAACCTGTCGTATGACGAGCAGCTGCATCTCAAACAGGCGACGGCCATCCGCCTGCTCGGCCGCTTCGGCCACGTGGAGGAGATCATCGGCATGAAAGATCCCTACCACTACCGCAACAAGGTGCAGGCCGCTTTCGGCGTCAACCGGCAGGGGCAGATCATCTCGGGCGTGTACCAGTCGGCCTCGCACCGGATCGTGCCGGTCAGCGACTGCATGATCGAGGACACGGTCGCAGACCAGATCATTGTCACGATCCGCGGCCTGCTCAAGAGCTTCAAGATCCGTCCCTATGACGAGGACACCGGCCGCGGTACGCTGCGGCACGTGCTCGTGCGGCGCGGCTGGCGCAGCGGGGAGATCCTCGTCGTGCTCGTGACGGCGCACGGCATGCTGCCCGGCAAGCGCAACTTCGTGCGCGCGCTGCTGCAGCGGCACCCGGACATCACGACCATCGTGCAGAACATCAACGCCGGGCAGACGAGCCTTGTGCTCGGGCCCCACAGCGAGGTGCTCTATGGGCCGGGCTATATCCGCGAGCGGCTCGGGGACTTCACGTTCCGCATCTCGCCGCGCGCGTTTTATCAGATCAACCCCGTGCAGACGGAGGTGCTCTACCGCACGGCGCTCGACTACGCCGGGCTGACCGGCACGGAGACCGTCGTGGACGCTTACTGCGGCACCGGCACGATCGGCATTTTCGCCAGCCGGGACGCCGCGCGCGTGATCGGCGTGGAGAATAACCGCGATGCCGTGCGCGATGCGATCAGCAACGCCAAGGCCAACCGCGCGGACAATGTCCGCTTCTACACCGCCGATGCGAGCGACTTCCTGCAGGGCATGGCCAAGGCCGGCGAGCACGCCGACGTCGTCATCCTCGACCCGCCGCGCGCCGGCAGCGACGAGCGCTTTCTCTCCGCCGTCACGACCGTGGCGCCGGAGCGGGTGGTGTACGTGTCGTGCAACCCGGAGACGCTCGCGCGCGACCTTGGCTATCTCACCCGGCACGGCTACCGCGTCACACGCATCCAGCCGGTGGACATGTTCCCGCACACGGAACATATTGAGGTCGCCGTGGCATTGGTCAAAAGCTGACGAAACGTGAATTGAAAAGCCACCGCAGCGCATCATGCGCTGCGGTGGCTTCCTTTTTGCTGCGGTGTGGGGTCACGCGCCGCCGGTTTCTTCGGCGCAGGCGCGCAGCTCGCGGAAAATGGTCGTATAATCGGCGCGGAAATTGCTGTTTTTCGGAAACAGGAACATAATGTCGTGCCGCAGCTCAAAGTCGCTCAACGCGATCACGCCGAGCGCGCCCGCCGCCTCCTCCGTGCGGATGGCCGCGCGGTAGAGAAACGACACGCCGTAGCCGCTTTTAAGCAGAGTCTTGATCGCGCCGATGTTGCCGATCTCGACCGTGCGGGCAAAATCCGCCGTCGCCAGGCCGTGCTCCTTCAGGTAGTACTCCAGGATCACGCGCGTGCCCGAGCCCTCCTCGCGCAGCAGCAGCGGCTCGCCCAGCAGGTCCGTCAGCGGGCGGCCGCGGTAGCGCGCGGCCTTCTCCGGGTCTCCGGCGGCGACATACTCCTCCGTGCCGAAGACGAAAAAATCATACTCCGCCTTCGGAAAGTCACCCTCGACGACCGCAAAATCCAGCTCACCGGAATCGAGCTTGCTCAGCAGCACCTTCGTATCCGCCACCTGCATCTGAATGTGGCTGTCCGGGTGCAGGCGCAGAAACCGGCCGAGCGCCTCGTTGATCATGAACTCCGCGACCGAGAGCGTCGCGCCGAACGAATAGTCGCGCGTGCCGGAGGCGGCCTGCTGCATACGCTTTTGCAGGTGCTGCTCGTCGTGCTTCATCGTCATCAGCGTACGGCGCAGAATCTCCCCCGCCTCGGTCAGCTGCAGGCGCTTGCCGTTGTGCTGAAACAGCGCCGTACCATAAGCCTGCTCCAGATAGTGCATATGGTGCGAGACCGCGGGCTGCGTGATGTTGAGCTCACGCGCCGCCTTCGTAAAATTCATGTGCCGGCACACGGCCAGAAACGTCTCGACGCGAAAATCCAGCATGGGCATCCCTCTTTCCTGTAGGTTTTCAGCTAATGATAACGCAAAATTATCATTTGATAAATAGAAATCATTTTTCTTTATCGTTCAGGTGTGCTATGATGCTCTCTGCAAACAACGCATGGAGAGAAAGGAATCCTCGACCCACTATGAACTTCATTCAGAAAAACTGGAAAGGCATCCTCGTGTGCCTCGTCATGGCCGTGCCCTGCTGGCTGCTCGGGCAAAAATTTCCGATCGTCGGCGGCCCGGTGTTCGGCATCCTCGCCGGCATGATCGTCACGCTGCTCTGGCACGACAAGAGCGCGGCGCAGCCCGGCATCTCGTTCGTGTCGAAAAAGGTGCTGCAGTACGCCGTCATCCTGCTCGGCTTCGGCATGAACCTGTCTGTCATCTGGCAGACCGGCAAGCAGTCGCTGCCGATCATCCTCGTGACGATCACGACGTCGCTCGTCGTGTCGTGGCTGCTGCACAAGCTGCTGCACATCCCCGGCAAGATCTCGACGCTCGTGGGCGTCGGCTCGTCGATCTGCGGCGGCTCGGCCGTCGCGGCGACCGCGTCCGTCATCGACGCGGACGATGAGGAAGTCGCACAGGCGATCTCGGTCATTTTCTTCTTCAATATGCTCGCGGCCATCTTCTTCCCCGCGCTCGGCGCGCTGCTCGGCTTCTCGACCACGAACGGCGAGGCGTTCGGCATCTTCGCCGGTACGGCCATCAACGACACGTCGTCCGTCACGGCCGCGGCCTCCACGTGGGACTCGCTCTACGGGCTCGGCAGCCAGACGCTCGACAAGGCCGTGACCGTCAAGCTCACGCGCACGCTCGCCATCATCCCGATCACGCTCGTGCTCGCCTTCGTGCGCACGAAACGCGCCAAGACCGACGGTACGAAGGTGAATTTCAAGAAGATCTTCCCGATGTTCATCCTCTACTTCCTGCTCGCGTCCGTGATCACGACCATCTGCGTGAGCGCCGGCGTGTCGGCAAGCGTGTTCACCCCGCTCAAGACGCTCAGCAAGTTCCTGATCGTGATGGCCATGTGCGCCGTCGGCCTGAACACGAACATCGTCAAGCTCGTCAAAACCGGCGGCAAGCCGCTCATCATGGGCTTTTGCTGCTGGGTCGGCATCGCAGGCATGAGCCTGCTGATGCAGCACGTGCTCGGCATCTGGTAAGGCACGAACAAAAACGGGCGGCAGCCGGAGCTATCCGGCTGCCGCTTTGAGACTGTCAAAAAGTAATACTTTTTGACAAAGAGGCTGCAGTCTGCTGCGTGCATAATTTGAGCGCCGCCGGCGCACAAATTCCACACTTGCAGCCTGAGCGGTATTTTCTCCGCCGCACATGTCGCCGGAGAAAATGATCTGACCTTCTTTCGCCACTGCGGCGGCGAAACTCTACGAGGTTTTTGGACAAGCTGTAGGCGGCGACCGGGGATGACCTGGCCGCCGCCTGTGTTTTAGGATTCTTTTCCGTCGCGCGGCAGCGTCACGAGCATGACCGTCCCGTCCGCGCCGCTGCGCTCGATCTGCACCGTGCCGCCATGCAGCGCGGCAATCTCCCACACAAGCGACAGACCGAGCCCGACGCCGCCGTGTGCCCGGCTGCGCGACTTGTCCACGCGGAAAAACGGCTGGAAAACGCTCTCCCGGTATGCCTCCGGGATGCCGGGACCGTGGTCACGGACGCGGATCTGTACATTCCCGTCCGCCTCGCTGACCGCGATGCGCACCGCCCCGTCCGGCCGGCCGTAACGGATGGCGTTTTCGGTCAGGTTGAACAGCAGCCGGTACAGCAGCGGGTCGCTGCCGGTGAGCACAGCGCCGCCGTCGGCCTCCAGCGCGATGCACTTGCTCTCTGCAAGCGGCGCGAGATCGGTGAAGATCTCCTCGATCATGGGCGCGAGCTCGACCCGGTCGTCACAGGGCACGGTGCGCAGCTCGCTCATCTCCAGCAGGATCTTCGTCATCTGCGCCATACGCTCCGTCTGCTCCTGCAGCAGGCTCAAAAACGCCGCCGTTTCGGGCGTGACGTCCGCGTGCTCGGCGGAAAACAGCTCAAGCTGCGCCTGCATCAGCGCAAGCGGCGTGCGCAGCTCGTGCGCAGCGTTGCCCGTAAACTGCCGCTGCGCCGTGAAGCCCGCGTCCAGGCGGTCGATCATGCCGTTGAACGAGCGGCTGAAGCGCTGAAACTCCGGCAGCACGTCCTCGCTGACCTTGCACTGCGCCAGATTGCTCGGCTGAATGTTTTCCACCTGCGCTGCAAAACTGCGCAGCGGACGCAGCGCGCGGCCGCTGACAAAATACGCGAGCACGCCGCCGATGAGCGTGACCGCCGCCGTGATGTACCAGTTCGTAACGCTGAAGGCCGCCTGCGCGCCGCTGATGATGATCGTCAGCTCGTCATCCGGCTGTTTGCTCTGCGGGTCGAAGGCGTCGGGCGCACCGGATTCGATCTCGCTGTAAGCCGAGATGCCGCTGCCGATCGCATCCATATACCGCTTGCCGGAATAGCCGATCAGACAGTTCATGAGCACACACGTCACGCCGATCAGCGCCGCCGTCATCAGCGTGATGCGCCACTGCAGAGATAACCGCTTCATGTCTGCGCCTCCATAACATAGCCCTCGCCGATGCGGTTGCGGATGGGGTCATAGCCCAGGGCGGCGCGCAGCTTTTTCCGCAGTGCGGAGATATGCACGCGGATGGAGTTGCCGAAGCCGTCCGCCCCGCTGTCCCACACGTGCTCCAGCAGCTCCTCCTGACTGACCGGCCGCCCCTGATGCAGCAGCAGGTATTCGAGGATGCCCGTCTCCTTGCGCGTGAGCGACAGCGTCTCGCCGCGCACGGACGCCGTGCGCGCCTTGGTGTCAAACGACAGCTCGGCGCAGGTCAGGACCACGTCGCTCTGCGTAAAGCGGCGCAGCGTCAGGCTGCGGATGCGCGCCGCGAGCTCATCGAGGTGAAAGGGCTTGGTGAGATAGTCGTTCGCGCCCGCATCGAGTCCCGCCACCTTGTCGGCGACCTCGCAGCGCGCCGACAGGATCAGCACCTTGGTGTCGCGGTCACGCTCGCGCAGCGTCCGGAGCACCGTCATACCGTCCTCGCCGGGGAGGTTCAGATCCAGCACGACCAGATCAAAGCGCTCGACGGCGAGCATCTCCGCGGCGCTCTGTCCGTCATAGCAGCAGTCCACGCTGTAGGCAAGCCGCCGCAGACTGCGCGCGATCGTGTCGCAGAGCGCCTTTTCATCTTCCACAACCAAAATATGCATACCATTCTCCTCGTGCGTATTTACGAATGTCCGACTTTGTTAACTTTGTTATATGATAACACAAAGGCATAAAATCTCTGTTAAGTTTCCGTTCTTAACGAAGATTTTATCTGCGCCATGGTATCATGGCAAACAGAAGGGAGTGATCCGGGTGTTTCGTGCGAAGAAAGCCGTTGTGCAGGTTCTGCTGATCGCTGCAGGCATCGCCATGGTGTGCTTCGGCGCGCTGCGCGGCGAGGCCGGTGCCGTGCTCAGCAAGGCGATCCGGCTGTGCTTGGAGTGTGTCGGCATTGGATAAGAAAAAACAGTCTGTTTCCCTGCTCTTGAGCCGGTTTCGCGGCTGGATCCAGGCGGCGGCGACGCTGCTGACCAACATCCACCTGCCGAACTTCTTCAAGGGCGGCATCTATCAGGGCAAGGGCAAGACCGTCTGCGTGCCCGGCCTGAACTGCTATTCCTGCCCGGCAGCATCGGGCGCGTGCCCGATCGGGGCGTTTCAGGCGGTGGTCGGCTCGTCCAAATTCCGCTTTTCGTATTATATCACCGGCATTCTGATCCTGCTAGGCGTGCTGTTCGGGCGGTTCATCTGCGGCTTTTTGTGCCCGTTCGGCTGGCTGCAGGAGCTGCTGCATAAGATCCCGGGCAAAAAGCTGTCGACGAAAAAGCTCAGGCCGCTGACCTATTTGAAATACGTCATCCTGCTGCTGGCCGTGGTACTGCTGCCAGCGCTCATCGTCAACGACGTGGGCATGGGCGACCCGTATTTCTGCAAGTACATCTGCCCGCAGGGTGTGCTGGAGGGTGCGATCCCGCTCGCAGCCGCAAACGAGAGCATCCGCGCGGCGCTGGGCGCGCTGTTTACGCGCAAGCTGATCATTTTGATCGCGGTCGTCGTTTTGAGCGTGCTGTTTTTCCGCCCGTTCTGCAAGTGGATCTGCCCGCTCGGCGCGTTTTACGCGCTGATGAATAAGGTCTCCCTGCTCGGCATTCAGGTTGACACGGGCAAGTGCGTCTCCTGCGGCAAATGCGCGCGCACCTGCCAGATGGACGTGGACATCACCAAGTCCCCCAACGACACGGAGTGCATCCGCTGCGGCAAGTGCATCCGCGCCTGCCCCACGCAAGCCATCCGCTTCCGCTATGGCTTCGGCCTGAGCGGAAACACGAATCCGAAACAAGTAAGCAACCATCAAAATCAAACGGAGGAATCATGATGAAGAAAATCACAAAATTTGTGACGCTCCTGCTCGCGCTCGCGATGGTGTTCAGCCTCGCGGCGTGCTCGTCGGGCAAAGACAAGGACAAGGCGGACGGCAGCGCCGACATCGCGACCCTGATCGCGACCGAGCCGAACAGCGCCGACGAAGCGGCCAAGCTCTATCAGCAGCTCATGCAGAAGGAAAACGACATTCTCGCCGCGAACTCCGACCTCTGGAACAAGGTGTTTCTGTCTGCCAACAAAAACAGCACCATGATCGAGGACGGCACGAACTACGGTGACTTCCTGCTCGCCACGATCGAGAGCGCGAAGGACGGCTTCTCAGCCGACGAGCTCAAGACGCTCAAGGCCGGCGCCGAGCAGATCAAGGAGATTGAGGGCAAGCTCACCATCCTCGAACAGAAGTATCCCGGCTGCGGCACGGCGCCCGGCGCAGGTGACAGCGTGAGCGCGGAGGAGGCCGGCATGACCGCCTCCGGCAGCAACGCGATGAAATTCCCGAGCTTTCAGGGCAAGGATCTCGACGGCAATGACGTCGACAGCAGCAAGCTCTTTGCCGGCAACAGCGTCACGGTCGTGAACTTCTGGTTCACCACCTGCAACCCGTGCGTCGGTGAGCTGGCCGACCTTGAGGCGCTCAACAAGGACCTCGCCGCGAAGGGCGGCGCGGTCGTCGGCATCAACTCCTTCACGCTCGACGGCGACAAGACCGCCATCGCCGAGGCGAAGGACATTCTGGCGAAAAAGGGCGTGACCTACTCCAACCTCTGGTTCGCCTCCGACAGCGAGGCCGGTAAGTTCACCGCCGGCCTGTACTCGTTCCCGACCACATACGTCGTTGACAAAAACGGCAACATCGTCGGCCAGCCGATCGTCGGCGGGATCACCGCGCCCGATCAGGCAAAGAAGCTCAACGAGCTCATCGATCAGGCGCTCGCAAGCAGCAAATAACGACCCGAGACAGCATCCGCCTCGACGCGCCCTTCTGACGGAAGGTGCGCCGGGGCGGATATTTGCTGTCTGTCAGAGCCTGACGTCCTCGAGCTGGTGCAGCTGCTCGAGCGCGACGCTGCCGCCGCTGACGACAAAGCAGACCTTGTCCCCTTCCCGCACCGGGAGCCGGCCGCACAGCGCCGCACCGATGCCGATGGCGGACGACGGCTCGCACAGCAGCTTGCCCTCCAGAAGCAGCAGCTTCATGCCGCGAAGAATAGCATCATCCGCAACGGCCGCAAAGCCGTCGGTATTTGCCGCCACATACGGGAAGCACACATCCCCCGGCATCTGCGCGACGAGCGCGTCCGCGACTGAGCGCTTCTGCTCCACCCGCACCGGATGCCCGGCGCGCAGGCTCTCCGTATAGCGCGGCAGCGCGGCCGGCTCCGCGCCGAAGACGCGCACGCGCGGCGCGAGCGCCTTGACGGCCGTGGACACGCCGCCGATGAGCCCGCCGCCGCTGACCGGGACGACGACTGCATCGATCTCCGGGCACTGGGCCAGGATCTCCAGCCCGACGGTGCCCTGCCCCGCCATGACCGCCTCGTCATTGAACGGCGGCACCATCGTCGCGCCCCGCTCGGCGCACAGCCGCGCCGCCACGTCGAACCGCTCGGACGCTTCGCACAGCACGAGCTCCGCGCCCAGTGCGCGGATGGCCGCCTGCTTGACGGCAGGCGCGGTCTCCGGCATGACGATGCAGGCGTGCGTGCCGAAGCGCTGCGCGGCATAGGCCACCGCGCGGCCGTGGTTGCCGGAGGACGCCGCGACAAAGCCGTGGACGCGCTCGGCGTCCGTCAGGGTGAGGATCTTGTTCATCGCGCCGCGCAGCTTGAATGCGCCCGTGCGCTGCATACACTCGGCCTTGACATACACCTCGCAGCCGAGGGCATCGTCGAGCGTCGGCAGGCGCAGCAGCGGCGTCCGGACAATATAGGGGGCGATGCGCGCGTGCGCCGCCCGGATGGTCTCCAATGTCATACTCATAGGAACGCTCCTTTCTCAGCAGACCTATTGTAACGCAGCCGGCGCGCATTGTAAAACCCGATCTGCGCGGCCGCCGCGCTTGACAAGGCCGGTCATAAAGGGGCATAATTAAAAGAAGTTTTTTGCAAATTTTCGAATTCAGGAGAAATCGCACGTGAAACACGCCGACAAAAGCAAACGCACCCGGAATCTGTGCAACGCGGCCATGCTCTGCTGTGCTGCCGCCGTGCTGCTGACCGGGCTCGGGCGCACGCTGCTGCGCCCGAAAGACGTCAACTACTACGAAAACCGTCCGGCCAACACCGTCGCCCCGCTGACGGCGGAAAGCTGGCTCGACGGTTCGTTTCAGGACGCCATGGAGGCTGCGCTCAGCGATCAGATCCCGCTGGCGCAGGCGATGAAAAGGCCTTCAATGACGCGCAAAACGGCATCCGGTACGATGCGATGCTGCGCCTGTCGCAGGCACACCCCGACCTGCCGGTACAATATGGCTCTTTCTACGTCTATGGTGGGAAATACCTGACCTATCCCTACCATGCCCCGGACGCGGTAAACGCGGCGCTGGAAGCGCGCAGCGAGAACATCAACCAGATCATTGCCGCGCACCCGGATGTGTCGTTTTACATCTACGTGGTCGAGGGTGATATGGACAATTATTTCCCGGCCGGGGAAAACAACGGCGCGTTTGAATACCTCAGCAGCCGGGTGAACCTGCCGGCAGAACAGATGGGCAGGTTCGCCGTGGACGAGCTGGAGACATATGAGCGCGACTTTTACCAGACCGATCATCACTGGTGCAACGTCGGCTCCTACCGCGGCTACCGCGAGGCAGCCGCCCTGCTCGGCTGCACCGACCTGCTCGAGCCGCTGGAAACGGTGCGCGTATCCGATCACTTCTCCGGCTCAAAAGCGCTGTCTATCGGCGCGCAGGAGCAGTTTTTTGAGCCGATGGATGTCTACCGCTTTGCTTTCCCGAAGATGTCCGTGACGATCGCCGGAGAACCGGCGGATGATTACGGCTGGCAGGACGCCGCGCTCAGCGGCCAGCTCACGGACGCCAGCTACGGTGGGGTCTACGGCTGGGACAACGGCGAGGTCATCCTTGACACCGGCACGACCGGACGCGGGAATCTGCTGATGCTCGGCGAATCGTATGACAACGCCATCCTCAAACTCATGGCTTCGCACTTTGACCGGGTCTACAGCGTCGATCTGCGCAGCTATGAGCAGGACATGGGAAAGCCGTTTCGGCTGGCGGAGTATCTGCGCGAGCACCGGATCACGAAGGTGCTCTTGATCGGCAGCACGCCGTTTTTCACGTCGGACGACTTCATGGTGGAGGACTGAGCGATGGTATTCAGCAGTCAGACATTTCTGTTTTTCTTCCTGCCGCTGGCGGGGCTGTGCGTGCTCATCCGCTCGAAGCCCGTGCAGAACGCCATGCTGCTCATCGCGTCGCTGATCTTCTACGCCTGGGGCGAGCCGAAGATGGTCGTGCTCATGGTGCTCGTGACGCTCGTGGCCTACGGCAGCGGCTTTGCCATCGTGCATTTTGAGGCGCGGCCGCGCGCGAAAAAGGCCGCGCTGATCGCGGCGATCGTCGTCATCCTCGGCAACCTCGTCGTGTTCAAATACCTCAACTTCCTGTGCCGGACGTTCTCGTTTCTCGGCCTGACGGACCCCGGCATCGCGCTGCCGATCGGCATCAGCTTTTACACGTTTCAGATCCTGTCGTATGTCATCGACCTCTACCGCGGCAAGATCGCCCTGCAGCGCAACTTTTTCTACCTGCTGATGTACGTCAGCTTCTTCCCGCAGCTCATCGCCGGCCCCATCGTGCGCTATGAGACCGTCGAGCAGGAGATCCGGGAGCGCCAAGTGACCATGGACGATCTCGCGCAGGGCTTCCGGCGCTTTGTCGTGGGTCTGGCCAAAAAGCTGCTGCTGGCCAATCAGGTCGCGCAGGTGGCCACCATCGTCTACAGCGGCAACCCCGCCAATTACGGCTCGCTCATGTACTGGCTGGCCGCCATCGCCTACACGCTGCAGATCTATTTCGACTTCTCCGGCTACAGCGACATGGCCATCGGCCTCGGCCGGATGTTCGGCTTCCACTTCCTCGAAAACTTCAACTACCCGTATATCTCCCTGTCGGTCACGGAGTTCTGGCGGCGGTGGCACATCTCGCTGTCCACCTGGTTTCGCGACTATGTGTACATCCCGCTCGGCGGCAACCGCGTTTCCCGGGGGAAGTGGGTGCGCAACATTCTCGTCGTCTGGGGCCTGACCGGCCTGTGGCACGGCGCGGACTGGAACTTCCTGCTCTGGGGCCTGTACTACGGTGTGCTGCTGCTGATCGAAAAGCTCTGGCTGGGCAAGTATCTCGAGCGTCTGCCGAAGGCGCTGCGCTGGCTGCTGTGCATGATCATCGTGTGCATCGGCTGGGTGATGTTCAACCTCACGGACTTTGTGCAGATGCGCTGCGCGCTCGCGCGGATGTTCAGCTTCACGCACGTGGCGCTCTCGCAGTCACTCGCAGCGGATGTGAGCATCGTCCCGCCGCTGCTGTGGATGCTGCCCGCGCTCGTATTCTCCACACCCGTCTGCCGGCGCGTGCACCTTGGCGAGAGCTGCGGCGCCGAGATCGTGCGCAACGTCGTGTGCCTGGCGCTGCTGGCCGTGTGCATCGTCTTTTCCGTGAGCGCGACGTTCAATCCGTTCATCTATTTCCGCTTCTGAGGAGGTTTCGCTATGTATGATCTCAACCGCTTTCTCACCGCACAGCGCCGGGACTACGCCGCCGCCCTGCGCGAGATCCAAAACGGCCGCAAGCGCAGCCACTGGATCTGGTACATCTTCCCGCAGGTCGCGGGGCTGGGCATGAGCAGCACGTCGCAGTACTATGCCATCTCCGGGCTCGACGAGGCGCGGGCCTATCTGCGCGAGCCGACGCTGCGCGCGCACCTGCTGGAGATCAGCAGCGCCCTGCTGGCACTCGACGAGAGTGACCCCACGGCCGTGTTCGGCTTTCCGGACGACCTGAAGCTGCACTCGAGCATGACGCTCTTCGCGGCCGCCGCGCCGGACGAGCCGGTGTTTTCCGCCGTGCTCGATAAATTCTTCGGCGGGCAGCCCGACACGCGCACGCTGCAGATCCTCGGCCTGTAAGGAGGCGCGCCATGGACAACCTGACCGAAACCAAACTCACATCCGAAAAGATCTACAGCGGCTGCATTCTCGACTTTTACCGCGACACCGTGCGCCTGCCCAACGGCGGCACCGCGCCGCGCGAATTATCGCGCCACGTGGGCGCGGTGTGCATCGTGCCGCTGCTCGACGACGGCCGCGTGATCGTCGAGCGGCAGTTTCGCTACCCGGTGAACGAGGTCATCACGGAGATTCCCGCCGGCAAGCGCAACAGCCGCGACGAAGCGCCCGAGGCCGCTGCGCGCCGCGAGCTGCGCGAGGAGACCGGCATCACGGCGCGCGAGCTCATCCCGCTCGGCCCGTTCTACCCCGCCGCCGCGTACTCGGACGAGGTCATCTGGATGTACCTCGCCCGCGGCCTGACCTTCGGCGAGCAGCAGCTCGACGACGATGAATTTCTCAACCTGCAGGCCGTGCCGCTCGACGAGCTTGCGCGCGATGTGCTGGCCGGGCGCATCCCGGACGCGAAAACGCAGGCAGCCATCCTGCGCGTGTACTGCATGGAGCACGGCTTTGAGCCGAAATAAAAAGAAGCGGCACGCGGCGGTCAGATGACCGCCGCGTGCCGCTTGTCCTGTTCGGCTATGTTCAGTGCCGGTGGAACAGGCCCTTTTTCTCATACGGGGCGCAGGCGTAGCCCGTGAGCTCGTAGCCCGTCTTGGCGATGACCGGGCGCAGCTCCGCCTCCGGGATCGCCGTCTCGGAGAGAATGACCGTCTGGCCCTTGCCGTGCGAGGACGAGACCTTCTTGACCGGAAAGGCATTGCGCACCGCATCGTTGATGTGGCTCTCGCACATGCCGCACATCATGCCGTCGATCCCCAGTGTGATCTGATACATGGGATGACCTCCTTGAAAAACCGATTGGTTAGATATGTTTAATCTCAACTGCATGATAACACCGCCCCGCCCGGGTGTCAAGCCCTGCGGGGCAGAAAAAAGCGGACTTCCACAGCCGGAAGTCCGCTCTGTTTTTCCATACCGGGTCACGGGTTCGGGAACACGACACGGATGGTCGTGCCCGTGCCGGGCGTGCTCTCGAGCTCGATGCGGCCGTGGTGATACTGCACGGCGTGCTTGACGATCGACAGTCCGAGGCCCGTGCCGCCGGACGCCTTGGAGTGGCTCTTATCCACGCGGTAGAAGCGCTCGAACACGCGGCCCTGATGCTCCGGCGCGATGCCGATGCCGGTATCGGCGACGGTGATGCTGCTGCCGTCGGCGTCGTGCGCAACGGTGATGTCCACGCGCCCGCCGTCACGGTTGTACTTGATGGCGTTGTCGCAGAGGTTATAGACGATCTCATAAATCAGGCGGCGGACGCCGGGCAGGACAGCCGGCTGCCCCGTGACGCTGACCGTCACGTTGCGCGCGGCCGCGGCGTCGTGCAGGTTCTCCGCCGCCTCCTGCGACACGGCGAGCAGGTCGACCGGCTCCGTCGGCATGGCGTCGCCCTCGTCGAGCTGGGACAGGCGGATGATATCGTCGATGAGCGTGACGAGGCGCGCGGCCTCGGCGTGGATATGGCCGACGAAGCGCGGCAGATCCTCGGGCTTGACCATGCCGTTTTCGATCAGCTCAGCGCTGCCGATGATGCCCTGCAGCGGCGTTTTGAGCTCGTGCGAGACATTCGCCGTGAACTCGCGGCGGTTGCGCTCGGCAAACTCCTGCTCCGTGATGTCAAAGGCCAGAATGACCGTGCCGAGGAATTTCCCGTCGGACGTAATGCGGCTGATATCGAACTGATACACGCGGCCCGCGCGCTCGGCGCGCACCTCACTGTGGCCGTCCGCAGCGGCGGCCTGAATGGCGGCGCTGATCTCGTGGCTGCGCTCGATGGTGAGAAAATCCCTGCCGACGCACTGCGCGTCCGCGCCGAAGAGCGCCTGCGCCGCAGCGTTGATGCTCAGGATGCTGCCGTGCTCGTCGAGCAGGACGAGGCCCTCGCGCATGCTGCCGGTGATCTGCGTGAACTCGTCGGTCTTTTCGCGCAGCTCGCGCAGCTGCGTCTGGATCTCGACGTGCTGGCGGTGGATGCGCTTGAGCAGCGGCGAGAGCTCCTCGTAGGCATCGTTGTCGAGCGGGTGCTCGAGATCGAGGCTGTTGAGCGGATCGACGATGCGCCGCGACAGCCGTCTGGCCAGCAAGCCGGAGAGGATGAGCGCCACGATGAGCACGATCAGCAGCGGCTGGATCATGCCGACGGCGATCATGCCGACCGTCGCGCGGCTGATGGAAATGCGCAGCACCGTGCCGTCGTCCAGACGCTGGGCGTAGTACATGGTCTTTTCCATGAGCGTCGAGGAATAGCGCGTGCTCTCGCCAGTGCCGGTCGCCAGCGCCTGACTGACCTCGGCGCGCGAGGCGTGGTTCTCAAGACTCTCGGCGTTGGTCTTCGTGTCGTACAGGACGCTGCCGTCGGCCGCGATCCATGTCAGGCGATAACGGTCGGCCGTCAGCTGGGACAGGTAGTCCGTGCCGCCGTCCTCAACGGCCGCCGCAGCGAGGCTCAGCTCGTCGCGCAGCTGGTTTTTCTCCACGCCGCCGAAGTAATCGTACAAAAAGCCCACGATGATCAGCAGGCTCGCCAGCAGCACGCACCCGGCCACGAGCAGGATGGATTGAAAAATCTTTTTGGTCATGTCGTTGCCTCCATGCGGTAGCCAACATTGCGCACCGTTTCGATCCGCCGTCCGTAGGGGCCGAGCTTCTGCCGGAGCGTCCGGATGTGCATGTCGACCGTGCGGGTCTCGCCGCAGTAGTCCATGCCCCAGATCTCCTGAAAGAGCTGGTCGCGCGTGAACGCCATGCCCGGATGGGACAGAAACAGGCGCAGGAGTTCAAATTCTTTATACGTAAGCGCGACACGCGCGCCGTCGACCGTGACCGTGTGTGCATCGAGATCGACGACGAGCCCGCCGCTGCGCAGCTGATGTGCAGCTTTTTCCGGCTGGCAGCGGCGCAGCACCGCCTTGACGCAGGACACGAGCTCCATCACGCCGAATGGCTTGACGAGGTAATAGTCCGCGCCGAGGTCGAGGCCGCGGATCTTGTCGTACTCCGCGCCCTTGGCCGTGGCCATGACGACCGGGATGGTGCGCAGCTCCGCCGACGCCTTCATGCGCTGCAGCAGCTCGATGCCGTCCACGCCGGGCAGCATCACGTCGAGCACCACCAGATCGGGCTTCTCCGTCTGGAGCGCCGACCAGAATGACACGCCATCTTCAAAGCCGCGGGCGTCAAACCCCGTGGATGAGAGCGTATAGACCTCAATGTCGCGGATACTGGCGTCGTCCTCCACACACCAGATCATGGCTTACCCCTCCTTGTGCACCCCGGTGACCGAGAAGATCACCCACTCGGCGATGTTCGTCGCGTGGTCGCCGATGCGCTCGAAGTATTTGGCGATCATGAGCAGGTCGAGCGCGTACTCCCCGTCGTCGGGGTGGGCGGCGATCTTGTCAATCAGCCGGCGCTTGACCTCGTCGAAGGCGTTGTCCACGACATCGTCCTCGGCGATGACCGTCTCTGCCAGCATTGTATCATGCTTGACGTAGGCGTCAACACTTTCTGTGACCATATGGATGGTCGAGAGCGCCATTTCGCGCAGCAGATCGTCATTTTCCGCCGAACGGCCGGCGAGAAACTGGATGATCTCCGCAATGTCCTCGGCCTGATCGCCGATGCGCTCCATGTCCGTGATCATCTTCAGCGCGGCCGAGATCTGGCGCAGGTCGCGCGCGACGGGCTGCTGCTGGAGCAGGAGCTTGAGGCACAGCGACTCGATGTTGCGCTCCTTCTGGTCGATCTCGGCATCGAGCGGCGCGACGCGCTGCGCCAGCTCCGGATCCGCCTCCGTGAGGGCCTTGGATGCGAGCGCGATGACCTCCTCGCACAGTGCGCCCATCTCGATCATCTCCTTGTTCAGGAGCGCGAGCTGTTCATCAAACCGGCTTCTCATTAGCCAAACCTCCCTGTGATGTAATCCTCCGTGCGCTTATCCTGCGGCTGCGAGAACAGCTGCTGCGTGTCGCCGCACTCGACGAGCTCGCCGAGCAGGAAAAACGCCGTGCGGTCGGAGATACGCACCGCCTGCTGCATGTTGTGCGTGACGATGACGATCGTGTACTGTTCCTTGAGCTGCATGGCCAGCTCCTCGATCTTCGACGTGGAGATGGGGTCGAGCGCGCTCGTGGGCTCGTCCATGAGCAGCACCTCCGGCTCGACCGCGAGCGCGCGGGCGATGCACAGGCGCTGCTGCTGGCCGCCGGAGAGGCCGAGGGCGTTTTTCTTCAGGCGGTCTTTCACCTCGTCCCAGATGGCCGCGCCGCGCAGGGACTTTTCGACGATCTCGTCGAGCCTGGCGCGGTTTTTGATGCCGTGCGTGCGCGGGCCATAGGCGATGTTGTCGTAGATGCTCATCGGAAACGGGTTCGGCTTCTGAAAGACCATGCCGATCTCGCGCCGCAGCTCGTTGACGTCCGTGCCGGGGGCGAAAATGTCCTGATCGCGGTAGCGCACATCGCCCGTGATCTTCACGCCCGGGATGAGGTCGTTCATGCGGTTGAGCGTTTTGAGAAACGTGGATTTGCCGCAGCCGGACGGCCCGATGAGCGCCGTGATGCTCTTTTCGGGAATGTTCAAACTGATATCGTGCAGCGCCTGATGATCTCCGTACCAGAGGTCCAGGCCCTGGACTGTCATAATGTCACTCATAAACTTCTTTTCCTCCTGAAGTATCGCTCAACGAGCGTAGCAGCGCCGTTGATGAGCAGCGTAAGGATCATCAAAATGGCGGCGATGGCAAAGGCCACATCAAACCGGCCCTGCTCCTTGGCGTAAACGTAAAGCGCGACGGTGAGCGTGGCGCCCGCGCTGCTCAGTCCCTCGAAAAAGTCGTTGAGCGCGTGGGCAAAGCCCGCCGTGAACAGCAGCGCGGCCGACTCGCCGAGGATGCGGCCGACAGACAGGATGCAGCCGGTGATGACGCCGTCCACGCAGCCGGGCAGCACCACGGTGCGGATGACACGCCACTTGCCCGCACCGAGGCCGAACGCGCCCTCGCGGTAGCTCTGCGGCACGGTTTTGAGGCTCTCCTGCGTGGTGCGCATGATGGTCGGCAGGTTCATGATGACGAGCGTGAGCGCGCCGGCCAGCAGCGATGTTTTCATATTCAGAAACTGGCAGAAAAACAGCATGCCCACAAGGCCGTAGATGATCGACGGGATGCCGGAGAGCGTCTCGGCCGCGTACTCGATGGCGCCGATGAGCCGGCGGTTCGTGGCGTACTCGGTCAGGTAGATGGCCGCGCCCACGCCGAGCGGCAGGACGATGAGCAGCGTCGCGATGACGATATAGAGCGTGTTGAGGATGTCCGGCAGGATGCCGATGCGGTCGGACAGGTAGCTCGGCGCGGTGGACAGCAGCGTCCACGACACGTTCGGCAGGCCCTTGATGAGCACGTAGGCGATCAGAAACAGCACGAGCGCCGCCGTGATAATGGCCGCCGCACCCATGAGGATGCGCATGGTGAGAATATAGGCCCTGCGGCCGCCGGAAACGGCTTTCTTTTTCATTTGTCCCCCTCCTTATTGCGCTTGAGGAAGAAGTTGAGCGTGGCGTTAATGAGCATGATGAACAAAAACAGCACCAGCGCGATGGAAAACAGCGCCTGCCGCTGCAGGCCGCCGGAGTAGGACATTTCGCTGGCGACGGCGGTGGTCAGAAAGCGCACGCTCTGAAACAGGCTCGGCATATTCGGCACATTGCCCGACACCATCATGACGGCCATGGCCTCGCCGATGGCGCGGCCGACGCCGAGCACGACGGCGGCGGCAATGCCGCTCTTCGCCGCCGGGACGGAAACCTTGAAATACGTCTCGATGGGCGTCGCGCCGAGCGCGAGCGATGCGTCCTCATACTCGGGCGGCACGGCCTCGAGCGCCGTGACGGACACCTTGATGATCGACGGCAGGATCATGATCGCCAGCACGACGATGGCGGCGAGCAGGCTCGCGCCGTCGGCCAGGTGAAACATCTTACGGATGCCCGGCACGAGCACGAGCATGCCCACAAGGCCGTAGACGACCGACGGGATGCCGGCCAGCAGGCTCACGGCCGATTCGAGCACGGTCTTGAGCCGCGGCGGGGCGACCTTCGCCAGATACACGGCCGTCAGGAAGCCCAGCGGCACGCCGAGCACGATGGCCCCGGCCGTGCCGTATACACTTGTCAGAATGAACGGCAAAATGCCGTACGACGGCTCTGCCGCCGTGGAGGCCCACGTCTTGCCGAACAGAAACGGGACGAGCCCGATCTTCCGGATGGCGGGGATGCCGGAGACGATCAGGTACACGCTGATGAGCAGCACACACCCGACGGTGATAAGGCCAAGGAGCAGGAACACGCCATGCACGACCGTCTCCAGAACTTGAGATCTCTTTTTCATATCCAGCACCTCTGTATATGCGAAAGGCGGCTGGTCTCCAGCCGCCTGTACGCTTGTCTGTGGCTCAGGCCACCGGGACTGCGCCCGCCGCGGAGATGATGGACGCGGCATCTGCAGAGGTCGCAAAGTCGAAGAACTTCTGCGCGGTCTCGCTCAGGGCCACGCCTTCCTTCGTCACGAGGACGAACGGACGCTGCACGAGGTAGGTGCCGTCCTTGACGGTCGCTTCCGTCGGGGCAACACCGTTGACGGTCAGGGCCTTGACGCTGTCCTTGATGGCAGCCAGAGAGGCATAGCCGATGGCGTTCGGGTTCTGGGACACGGTGGTGATGACATCGCCCGTGGAGGTCAGCTCCTGACGGTACTGGCAGGCATCCTTCGTGTCGGTGATGGACTCGAAGCCGTCGCGCGTGCCGCTGCCGGCCTCGCGGCCGATGAGGACGATCTCGGCGTCGTTGCCGCCGACATCCTTCCAGTTGGTGATCTCACCGGTGTAGATCTTGGCGATCTGCTCCAGGGTCAGGTCCTTGACGGGGTTCTGGGGGTTGACGATGATGGCGATGCCGTCGAGGGCGAGGGTGGTCTCCTTCAGGCCGGATGCCTTCTCGTCGTCCTTGAGCGCGCGGCTCGACAGGCCGATATCGCAGCGGCCCTCGGAGACGGCCTGGATGCCGGAGCCGGAGCCGGTCGGGTTATAGGTGAAGGTCGTGCCCGAGTTTGCTTCCATGAAGGACTCGCCGAGCGCGCCGATGACTTTTTCCATCGAGGTGGAACCGTCGGTCGAGACCGTGCCGCCGGCAGCGGCCGTGTTGTTGTCGTCCGCCTTCTGGCCGCAGCCCGCAAACAGCGAGAGCGCCATGACGGCAATGCACAAAATGGTAATGATCTTTTTCAAGATGAAGTGCTCCTTTCGAACTTCGATTTCGATTTTGGTTTTTTTGTTCCCTACGCTTCACAGGATAAGCAGGGGATGTAAAAACGAAAAGAGCGCTTATGTAAAATGCGTGTAAAATTGTAAAATGCCGCGACATGGCGCAAATTTCCCTGTGTTTATATACCGTTTCCTTCATTCATGTTGAAAAACGGGCAAATTCCATTTGGCTGTCAGCGAAAAATTGTGAAAAAAACTGTGCAACTTTTCATCCCCCCAGGGTGCTTACGCTGTGGAGCGCCGTCCGGTATACTGGTGACAGCGCTCCGGAAACGGAGCAAACAACAGAAAATGAGGATGGAACGCATGAAAAAACGCAACATCATCTGCCTGCTGCTGGCAGTCCTGACGCTGCTGGCCTGCACGGCCTGCGGCGGGAAAACAGCAACCTCCGACACTGCCGGAACACGCACGATCACGGACAGCAAAAACCGCACCGTAACCATACCCGACAAGGTGGAGCGCATCGTGTGCGTCGGCGTCGGCTCGCTGCGCTACAGCTGCTATGTCGGCGCGGCTGACCGCGTGGTCGGCGTGGAGGACTACGAGACCAAGGCCGGCATGAGCCGCCTGTATAACTACGTGAACTTCGATAAATTCAAGGACCTGCCCGTCACCGGCACGAACGGCGAGCCGTATGTGGAGCAGATCATCGACGTCGCACCGCAGGTCATCGTCATGAGCGCCTACGCCTCGTGCGATGCGGACGAGCTGAGCGCGAAGACCGGCATCCCGGTCTTTGTCGTGCCCGGCAGCGACACCACGCTCGATGACGCCGCCTACGAGACCATCCGTCTGCTCGGCGAGCTCTACGGGCTGGAAACGCGTGCGCAGGAGCTGACCAAGTACCTCAAGGGCATCCAGACCGACCTCGACACGCGCACGGCCAAGATTGCAGACGATCAGAAGCCGTCCGTCTATGTCGGCGGCGTGTCCTTCAAGGGGCAGCACGGCTTTGAGGGCACGGAGGCAGGATACGGCCCGTTTGCGCTCATCCACGCCAAAAACCTCGCCGACACGACCGGGCAGACCGGCGCGTTCAACATCGACACCGAGCAGGTGCTCGCCTGGGACCCGGACGTGATCTTCCTAGACTTCAATGGTATGCCCCTGATCAACGAAGATTATCAGGCGAATCCTGCATTTTATAACAGTCTCACCGCTGTGCGCAGCGGCAAGGTCTATTCGCAGATCTCGTTCCGCTCCTCGGCCTCCAATCTGGAGACGGCGCTGGCCGATGCCTATTATGCCGCCTGCGTGCTGTATCCGGAGCAGTTTGCCGACATTGACCCCGAGGCCAAGGCCGGCGAGATCTTCACGGAGCTGCTCGGCTCCAACCCCTATCCCGATCTGAAGGAGGCCGGGTATGCATTCCGTGCCATCACACTCGGCGAGTAAGCCGCACGATTCCGACTACAGCCGCAACCGCGCCAGAAGCATCCGCTTTCTGATCCTGCTGGCGGCCATTCTGGCGCTCGCGTTCTTTTTGTCGCTGCGCGCCGGGTCTTACAACACGCCCGCCGCCGAGCTCATCCGGGGCATCTTCGGCCGGGCGTCGGACGCGAAGATCAATCTCGTCATCCGCAATAACCGCCTGCCGCGCATCTGCACCGCCATGGTCGCCGGCGCGGGACTGGGGCTGGCCGGGTGCATCCTGCAGGCCGTGCTGCGCAATCCGCTCGCCTCGGCCTCTACGCTCGGCGTGTCGCAGGGTGCGACGTTCGGCGCAGCCGTCGCCATCATCGGTCTCGGCCTGAGCCAGGCCGGCAGCTGGGCTATTCCGCTGTGCTCGTTTCTCGGCTCGCTGCTTGTCGCGGCCGTCATTCTGGGGCTGAGCCAGTTCAAGCAGATCTCCTCGGAGGGCATCGTGCTCGCGGGCGTCGCCATCAGCTCCATGCTGACCGGCGCGACCACGCTGCTGCAATACTTTGCCGACGAGGTCGCGCTCTCGTCGCTCGTATTCTGGACGTTTGGCGACCTCGGCAGCACGGACTGGCAGTCCCTGCGCGGCATGGTGCTGGCCGTACTGCTGCTGATCGGCTACTGCTACCTGCACCGCTGGGACTATAACGCCCTGCTCTCCGGCGAGGAGACGGCGCTGAGTCTCGGCATCCATGTGCGGCGGCTGACACTCACGAACGTTGTGCTCACGTGCTTTGTCTGCTCGGTGATCGTGTCGCACGTCGGCCTCATCAACTTCATCGGTCTCGTTGCGCCGCACATCGTGCGCATGGTCGTCGGCAACAACTATATCTATCTCATCCCCGGCTCCGTGCTCGCCGGCGCGGCGCTGCTGCTGCTGAGTGATCTGGCCGCGCGCGTGATCATCATGCCCGTCATTCTGCCGATCGGCGCGCTGACGGCGTTTCTCGGCGGCCCGCTGTTTTTGTACCTGCTGTTCAAGGGGAGGGGTCGGACATGATCTGTGTGGACCATCTCTGCTATCACTATAAGGGCGGGCGGCCAATCCTCCGCGATGTGAGCTTTGAACTGGAGACCGGGCACTTTCTGGCCGTACTCGGCAACAACGGCGTCGGCAAGAGCACACTGCTCAAGTGCATGAACCGCATCCTCACGGCTGACAGCGGGCACTGCCGTATCGACGGTGAGGATCTGCTCACGCTCTCCCACCGGGAGATCGCAAAACGCGTAGCCTTCGTGGCACAGCACGTGCCCGACACACAGATGACCGTGCACGACATGGTCATGCTCGGACGGCGGCCCTACATGACCTGGGGCGTGACAGAGCACGACCACCACGTCGTGCACGAGGCCATGCGCTATCTGAATCTGGAGGACATGCGCGGCCGGTTCCTCAACCGGCTCTCCGGCGGCGAGCGGCAGAAGGTCATGCTCGCCCGCGCGCTGGCGCAGGAGCCAACGCTCCTGCTGCTGGACGAACCGACCAGCAATCTCGACATCCGCAATCAATATCAGGTGCTGCAGATCACGCGCGACCTGTGCCGCGAGCAGAATCTCACGGCGATGATCGTCATCCACGACCTGAACCTCGCGCTGCGGTTCTGCGACCGCTTTCTGCTGCTGCGCGAGGGCGAGGTGTACCGTTACGGCGGCGCGGAGATCTTCGACGCCGACGCCCTGCGGGACGTCTACGGCGTGACGGGCAGCATCGTGGACGTGCAGGGGCACAGGCTCGTGCTCATTGATGACGAAGAAAAGGAGACAAGATCATGACCAACTGGGAAACCTGCGTACAATTTCACGGCCACGCCTGCGGCGGGCTGACAATCGGATATAAGGCCGCGTGCTACGCCGCCGAGCTGCTGGAGCTGTCCTTCTCCGGCGACGAGCAGGTCGTGTGCATCGCGGAAAACGACGCCTGCGGCGTGGACGCCATTCAGGCGCTGCTCGGGTGCAGCATCGGCAAGGGCAACCTGCTGTTTCATATGCGCGGCAAACAGGCGTTCTCGTTTTATAACCGCGCCACGGGCAAGTCCGTGCGCCTGGTGCTCCGGCCGCGGCCGGAGGGGATGACGCGCGAGGAATCCTTCGCCTACTATCAGGCGCAGAAACCGGCCGACCTGTTCGACGTCAAGCCGGCGACCATCCCGCTGCCAGAGCCGGCCAAACTATTTGACTCCTACCCGTGCGCGTGCTGCGGCGAGGTGACGGGTGCCAACTGGATCCGCCTCGTCGGCGGGCAGAAGCTGTGCCTCGACTGCGCCGGAAACTACGACCGGTTCGACGTCTGAGAATAACAAAAAACTCCGGCTTCCAGAACGGAAGCCGGAGTTCAGTTTATCCAAAACCTCGTAGAGTTTCGCCGCCGGAGCGGCGAAAGAAAGTGAGATCATTTTCTTCGGCGACATGTGCGTCGGAGAAAATACTTCTCAGGCTGCAAGTGTGGAATTTGTGCGCCGTGGACGCACAAATTATGCGCGCAGCAGACTGCAGCCTCTTTGTCAAAAAGTAACACTTTTTGACAGTATCAGCCGCGCAGCAGCGCGAGCTGGTAAAACGCGACGGCGCTCGCCGCGGCCACATTGAGCGAATCGACCCCATGCGTCATGGGGATGCGCACCGTGTAATCGCACGCGGCGATCGTGTTGGATGCCAGCCCGTCGCCCTCCGTGCCGAGCACGATGGCGAGGCGCGGCACGGCGCGCAGGCGCTTGTCGTCGATGCGCAGCGAATCGTCCCGCAGCGCCATGGCCGCCGTTTGAAAGCCGAGGGCGTGCAGCGTCTGCTGCCAGTCGCCGTCCTCAGGCAGATACGTCCACGGCACCTGAAAGACCGTGCCCATGCTCACGCGCACAGCGCGGCGGTAGAGCGGGTCGCTGCCCGCCGACGTGAGCAGCACGGCGTCCACGCCGAGCGCCGCCGCCGAGCGGAAGATCGCGCCGATGTTCGTCGGGTTCATCACGTTTTCCAGCACGGCCACGCGCGCAGCGTTGGCGCACAGGACGGCGACCTCCGGCAGTGCCGGGCGGCGCATGGCGCAGAGCATGCCGCGCGTGAGATGAAAGCCTGTCAGCTGCGTGAGCACGTCGAGCTCGGCGGCATAGACCGGGATGTCCGCGGGGCAGCGCGCCAGGATCTCGCGCGCCTTGCCGTCCACGTGGCGGCGCTCCATCAAAAACGACACCGGCACGCACCCCGCGTCGAGCGCGCGGCCGATCACGAGCGGACTCTCGGCGATGAAGAGCGCGTTTGCCGGGTCAGCGCGGTTGACGAGCTGGTTTTCCGTCAGGCGGGCGTACACGTCCAGCTCCGGCGCGGAAAAGTCCGAAATATCAAAAATCTTTGCCATAGCTGCATCTCTCTTTTCCATAGGGTCAGCCCGATTATAACCGATTTTGCGCGCGGACGCCACCGGTTTTTTTCCGCCGGTGTATGTCCCGCCGCGCCGGTGGGCATACTGGCTCTGAGGTGATATTTATGCAGTTGACCCCAAAAGAGGCCAGTTTACTCAAAGATCTCAAAGGGCAGGAGCAGCTGTGCGTGGACAAATATAACCGCCACGCCGCCTGCGCCAACGACCCGCAGCTGAAAAACCTGTTCGAGCAGATCGCGCAGGTCGAGCAGCAGCATCTCGACGCGATCACGCAGATGGAGGGCGGCACCGTCGCCGCCCCGGCGGACTCCGCGACCGTGCCGACGACGTTCACGGCGACCTACAACAACACCGAGACCCCGCAAAAGCAAAACGACTGCTACCTGTGCACGGACGTGCTCGCAATGGAAAAGCACGCCTCGCACCTGTACGACACGTGCGTGTTCGAATTCAATGATGCCAACGCGCGCAGCGTGCTCAACGACATTCAAAAGCAGGAGCAACACCATGGCAAGGTCATCTATGACTATATGAACACCAACGCCATGTACGCCTGACACCATCCGCGCAAAAACGGCGTCCCCGAGGGCTCGGGGACGCCGTTTTTGTCTGCGAAATTTATTTGGTCAGGCCGTAGCTCCCGGCCAGCTTGCGAAACTCCGGGAGCGAGCGCTGGAGCTGGCTGCGCGCCACGCAGTAGGCCAGGCGCGCATAGCCGGGGCAGCCGAAATCATCGCCCGGCACGAGCAGGATGTCATAGTCCATCGCGCGGCGGCAAAACGCCCGGGCGTCCGGCTCCGGCGACTTGAGGAAGAGATAAAACGCGCCGTCCGGCCGCGCGCACGCATAGCCCATGTCCGTGAGCGCGCCGTAGATCAGCTCGCGGTTGGCGGCATAGGCCGCGATGTCCGCCGTCTGGCCGAGGCACTCGGCCACGGCGAGCTGGAACAGCGACGACACGCACACATACCCCAGCGCGCGCCCCGCGCCGAGCACGGCCGCGTGCACGGCGGCGTAATCGTCCATGGCCGGGTGCAGGGCGAGAAAGCCCACGCGCTCGCCGGGCAGGGACAGCGTCTTGCTGTAGGAATAGCAGTAGATCGCGTTCGGATAGATCGCGGGCAGGAACGGCACCTCCACCCCGCCGTAGACCAGCTCGCGGTACGGCTCGTCGGCAATGATATAGATCGGGTGGCCGTACCGGGCCTGTTTTTCGCGCAGGAGCGCTGCCAGCGCCTCGAGCTCCGGGCGCGAGACGACGACACCGGAGGGGTTGTTCGGCGAGTTCAGGATGAGCAGCGCGGTCTTTTCCGTCACGGCGGCCGCGAGCGCATCGAGATCGAGCGCGAACGTGTCCGCCCGGCACGGCACAACGCGCACGCTGCCGCCCGCCGCCTCGGCATAGACGGCGTACTCCGGGAAGTACGGCGCGAACACGATGGCCTCATCCCCCGGACCCATGAGCGCGCGCGTGAGGATGGCCAGCGCGCTCGACGCACCGTCGGTCATGTAAATATCCTGCGCGCGGTACGCCTCGCCGAAGGTGTCCGTCAGGTAGGCCGCGACCTTTTCGCGCACGGACGCCATGCCCGGCGCGGGCGCGTAGGCGTGCAGCTGCGTGGGCGGCACGGTGTGCAGCAGCCGCTCGACCGCCTCCTGCACGCAGTCCGGCGGGTCGATGCTCGGGTTGCCGATGGCGAAGTTATAGACGTTTTCCGGGCCGATCTCGGCCGCGCGGCGCTCGCCGTAGGCCGCGATCTCACGGATGGAAGAGCCGCTCTCGCCCCAGGCGACCATTTGTTTCGAGATCATGCGTTTGCCTCCTCCAGATACTGTTTCAGGTACAAAATGGCCTGACGGTAGCCCTCGAAGCCGAGACCCATGTATGTTTTCACGCACGCCATGCCGGCATAGGAGATCTGGCGGAAAGGCTCCCGGGCGCTGACGTCCGACAGGTGCACCTCCACCGCCGGGAGGGCCACGGCCTTGAGCGCGTCGAGAATGGCAACGCTCGTGTGCGTATAGGCAGCGGGGTTGATGACGATGCCGTCAGCCGTGCCGTAGGCCGCCTGAATGGCATCGACGATCGCGCCCTCGTGGTTGGACTGGAACAGGTCGACCTCTACGCCCGCATCGGCGGCGGATGCGCGGATGAAATCCTGCAGCGCGGCAAAGCTCCGGCTGCCGTAGATGGCCGGCTCACGCAGGCCGAGCAGGTTCAGGTTCGGGCCGTTGATGACGAGAAACTTCATGCCAGCACCTCCAGAATTTTGCGCACCGTCTCCTCCGGCGTGCCGTTGTTGTCAATGACCGCGTCGGCAAAGCGGGCGTACAGCGGCGCACGCTGCGCGTAGAGCGCGGCGAGGTCGCTGCGCTGGGAGATGGGGCGGCCGTCCTTCGGCAGGCGCGCGAGGTCGCGCTGGAGCCAAAAGATCGTGCCGTTCTGGTGCAGGAGCGGGTAATTTTCCTCGCGGCAGATGCTGCCGCCGCCGGTTGCAAGCACCGCGCCCGAGCGCTTGCCGAGCTCGGCGAGTGCGGCCGTCTCCCGCGCGCGGAAGGCGTCCTCTCCACCGGCGGCAAAAATGTCCGGGATGGACATGCCCGCCGTCTCGACGACCTGCGCGTCGCTGTCGAGCACCGGGCGGTGCAGCCACTCGGCAAGCAGCGCCGCGATGGTGCTCTTGCCGCTGCCGGGCATGCCGATGAGGACGATGTTCTCCATCTCCTGCCGCAGCAGGCGGTGGATGCGCAGGATCTCCGCGTCGTCGATCACCGTATCGGTGAACACCTCACAGCTGCGCTTGGCCTGCGCCACGAGCATATACAGTCCGCCCGCGCACGGGATGCCGAGGCTTTCCGCCTGCAGCAGCAGCGCCGTGCGCGCGGGGTTATAGACGATATCGAGCACGCCCGCGCACTGCGGGAACTGCCGCAGGTCGACGGCGGCCCTGCCCGTGTTCGGGTACATACCGACCGGCGTGGTGTTGACGATCACGCGCGCGTCGGCGTGGCGGTCGAGATTGTCGTAGTTATCCGGCCCGTGGCGGGAGATGACCGTCACGCGCGCGCCGAGCTGCTCGAGCACGGCCTGAATGGTCGCGGACGCGCCGCCGTTGCCGAGCACGAGCGCCTTTTGCCCCGCGACGTCGATGCCGCTGTGACGCACGAGATACTCGAAGCCGAAGGCATCGGCATTATCGCCATAGAGCGTGCCGTCCGCCCGGCGGACGAGCACGTTCACGCTGCCGAGCTTTTGCGCGATCGGCGAGAGCTCGGCGCAGTACGGGATGACCGCCTTTTTATACGGAATGGTCACGTTGAGCGCGTCGAAATCGCCGCCGGTCAAAAACGCTGGCAGGTCCTCCGGCGCGACCTCATAGAGCCCGTAGGCATAGTCCGCGAGCTGCGCGTGGATGGCCGGCGAATAGCTGTGGCCGAGCTTTTCGCCCAGAAGTCCGCACCGCATCATCACACCACCTCTCGGTAGCTGCCGAGGTAGGAGAATTCCTCACACAGGCCCGGCAGCTCGCCCATGAGCTGCTGGAACTGCGGCGAATAGACCGACGTCTCGAGATCGAAGTAGAACATGAACTCAAAGTCGCGCTCCGGCAGCGGACGGCTCTCGAGCTTGTTGAGGTTGATGCCGAGCGCGTAAAAGCGCGAGAGCACCTTGTACAGAGAGCCCGGCTTGTGCGGCAGCACCATCATGAGGCTCGTGCGGTCAGCGCCGGGATAGATCTCGAGATCCTTGGCGATGCAGATAAAGCGCGTGTAGTTGTTGCCCTGATCCTGCACGGAGGAGGCCAGGCTCTCGAGCCCGTAGAGTCCGACGCACGCGCGCGACGAGAGCGCCGCGACGTCCGTTCGGTCCGACTCGGCCACGCGCTTGGCAGCCACGGCAGTATTCTCGCAGCGCACGACCGTCACGCCCGGCAGGCTCTGCAGGAAGCGGCCGCACTGGCTGATGGCCTGCTCGTGCGAGTAGATCTCCTTGATGTCCGAGAGCTTCGTGCCGGGCTTGGCCAGCAGGCAGTGGTCGATCTTCAGGCGCACACTGCGCACGATGCGGAAGTTGTGCTGCATCATCAGGTCGTACACGGCGTTGACGGAGCCGGCCGTGCTGTTTTCCAGCGGGATGACGCCGTAGCGGCACAGGCCCTTTTCGATGGCGGCAAACACCGCCTCGAACGTGGCGCAGTAAAACACGTTCGGCATCGTGAACAGGCGGTCGCACGCGAGCTGGGAATACGCGCCCTCCACGCCCTGACACGCGACGGCCGGGTGCTCCGGGAACAGTTGCGGTGTGCGCGCGACGGCCTGCTCGATCTCGGCAGTCAGCGGACTCGTGACGCCGAGCAGCCGGTTCTGGCAGCTGCGGCTGAGCTCAAAGATGAGCGAGTAGAGCGACACGGCGTATTCGCGCAGGTCCTCCGGCGCAGCGTCCGCGATCTGCTGCAGCTTCGCGCGCTCGCGCCCGGCATCGAGCGCCGGGAGATTGTGCGCCTTCTTGTAGCCCGCGATCTGCGCCGCGACCTCCATGCGCTGGTAAAACAGAGCGAGCAGCTGACTGTCGATGCCGTCGATCTGCTGGCGATAATCACTAAGTTCCATGGTCAAGCTCCTTATTCAAGATCTGTATTTTCCGCCGCGGGAACGGTTTTCAGCGCGGAAAGATCCGTCCAGAAGCGGGGGTAGGATTTGTCGGTACATGCGCAATCGCGCACCGTGACGGGCGCGGTGCTGCCGCTGGCAGCGGCCGCCGCCGCCATGGCGATGCGGTGGTCGTGCTGCGGGTCGACCGTGCCGCCGGTGAGCACCTTTCGGCCGGTGACGGTCAGGCCGCTGTCGTGCACCTCCACCTGCGCGCCGAGCGCGCGCAGCATGGCGGCCGTGCTCTCGAGCCGGTCGGACTCCTTGAGCCGCAGGCGGGCGGCGTTGACGACCTGCGTCTGGCCGTCCGCAAGCGCGGCGACGACGCTCAGCACCGGGATCAGGTCCGGGATGGGCGCGGCGTCGATCGTGACGCCGCGCAGCGCGCAGCGCCTTACGGTGACGGCATCCTGCGTCTCGCGCACATCCGCGCCGAAGCGGCGCAGCACATCCAGCACCGCGCGGTCGCCCTGCGACGAGTCGGACGCAAGGCCCGTGACCGTGACGCCGGCGGGCGAGAGCGCGCCCATGCACAGGAAAAACGCGGCGTTCGACCAGTCGCCCTCCACATGGCACCGGGCCGGGAGGCGCGCCGTCTGGCCGCCGGAGATGGTGTACGTCCGCTCCCGCTTTTGCAGGCGGATGCCGGACAGGCGCAGCGCGTCCTCCGTCATGGCGATGTAGCCCGCGGACTCGAGCCGGCCCGTCACGGCGAGCGTGCTCTCCCCCGGCAGGCGCGGCAGCGCCATGAGCAGGCCGGAGATGTACTGCGAGGACACGTCGCCCGGCAGCGCGTAGGCACCGGGCCGCAGCCGGCCGCCGGCGTGCAGCAGCGCGCCGTCGCGCCGGATGGTCATGCCGTGCGCCGTGAGCACCGCGTCGAGGGGTGACAGCGGCCGCTTCGGCAGGCGCCCTTCCATGTGGAAGGTCACGTCCGCGCCGAGCGCGCCCACGACCGGCAGCAGAAAGCGCAGCGTCGAGCCGCTCTCGCCGCAGAAAAGATCTGCGTGCGCGGGCATTTCCCCGGCAATGGGGTCGATGCGCAGCGTGCCCGCGCCGTCGTCCGTGATGTCCGCGCCGAGGGCGGACAGGCAGCGCGCCGTGGCGGCGATGTCGGCCGAGACGCCGTCGCACCGCAGCGCCACGGGCTGCGCGCCGAGCGCGGCGCAGATGAGCAGGCGGTGCGCCTGCGATTTCGAAGCCGGGATGCGCACGCTGCCCGTGCGCGGCCCGGGGGAAACGGTCTGATTCATGCGATGCCTCCGTCCGCGAGCCAGACGGGGATATCCGCCGCCGGGATCGTCTCGATGCGGCAGCGGCCGATGCGCTCCGGCACGATGAGGTGCAGCTTGCCGTCGGCGATCTTTTTATCCGAGTGCGCGGCGTCCGTGAGCGCGTCACGGGTAAACGCCGTCTCCGTCGGCAGGCCGTACTGCCGCAGGAGCGCGAGGATCTGCGCGCAGGTATCGTCCGTGCAGATGCCGCGTTTGGCGGCCGCGCGCGCGATGATGGCCATGCCGATGGCCACGCCGCAGCCGTGCGGCACGGCGTAGTCGCTGCATTTTTCGACCGCGTGGCCGAACGAGTGGCCGAGGTTCAGCAGCTGGCGGCTGCCGCGGTCAAACTCATCGGCCGCGACGAGGTCACGCTTCATGCCGACACACGTTGCGATGACGTGCTCCACCTGTGCGCTGACCGGCTCTGCGCGCAGCGCGTCAAAAAACGGCTCGCTGCGCAGCACGGCGTATTTGATGACCTCGGCGCAGCCGTTGCGGTATTCCTCCGGCGGGAGGGTGCGCAGCGTGTCCGGGTCGCAGAGCACGAGGCTCGGCTGATAGAAGCAGCCGACCTGATTTTTGCCGCTTGCGAGGTTCACGGCCGTCTTGCCGCCGACGGAGGAATCTACGGCAGCCAGCAGCGTCGTCGGCACCTGCACGAACGGGATGCCGCGCTGATACGTCGCGGCTGCAAAGCCCGCGAGGTCGCCGGTCACGCCGCCGCCGAGCGCGACGATGAGGTCGCTGCGGCTCAGGCGGTGCGCAGCCAGAAAGTCCAGCAGCGCCGCATAGGTGGCGAGCGTCTTGCAGTGCTCGCCGCCGGGATAGGTGAACGTCACGGCGCGAAAGCCCGCGCGCGTGAGCGACGCCGCGAGCCGCCCGGCATACAGGCCCGCCACGGTCTCGCCCGCGACGATGGCCGCCGTGCGGCCCGTGCCGAGCACGCGCGCGATCTGCGCGCCGGCGTCGTCAAGCAGGCCCGGCTGCACCAGCACGTCATAGTCGCGCGAGGCAGTCACGTGGATGGTCGTCATCGGCCGTCTACCTCCTCCTTGCGCCGGCGGCCCTCATCGAGCAGGCGCGTGAGCGCGGGCAGGTCGTCGCGCGCCATCGCGTCGCGGTACTCGCCCAGGTGCGTCATGAACATGTCCAGCTCATGGAGCAGATTGTCCTTGTTTTCCAGAAAGAGCTCGGCCCACATCTCGGGGCTCAGCCACGCGACACGGGTCATGTCCTTGTAGCTGCCGGCGGAAAAGCCCTTGTGCTGCGACGCCGTGGGGCTCTTGATATATGCGTTCGAGACCACATGCGCCATCTGCGAGGTGAAGGCGATCATCTCGTCGTGCGCCTCCGCCGTCGTGAAGGAAAAGCGCGCAAAGCCCGCGGGCTGGAGCAGCTGCTTGACGTGGTCGAAGAGCAGCACATCGTCAAAGTCCGGCGGCACGATGACCATCGGCGCGCCGTGGTACATGGTCGCCTTCGCGTTCTTGAAGCCGGAATACTGCGTGCCGGCCATCGGGTGGCCGCCGAGGAACGTGACGCCGTGTTCCTTTGCGATCGGGAAGCACGCGGCGCAGATGGTGCGCTTCGTGCCGCCGCAGTCGAGCACGACGGGGTGCGCTCCGATGTGCGGGGCCATGCGGCGAAACCACTCGATGGTCGCCTCCGGGTAGAGCGCGATGAGCACAAGATCGCACGCGGCAATGTTGTCCTCCGTGAGCTCGGCGTCCACCGCGCCGCTCATTATGGCAAAATCGAGCACGCTGCGGCTGCGGTTCCAGGCGAGCACGGTCGCGCCCGCTTCGTGATACGCCTTGGCAAAAGAACCGCCGATTAGGCCCAGGCCAACGATGCCGACCGTCATTTCGCGATCACCTCACGGATGCTGCGCACCTTTTTGGCGAGGTCGTCGTAGACCTCCGGGCGCAGGGACTGCGCGCCGTCGCACAGGGCGTGCATGGGATCGTTGTGCACCTCGATGATGAGGCCGTCCGCGCCGCAGGCCGTTGCGGCGAGCGCCATCGGCTCGACCAGGCGGGCGATGCCGGTCGCATGGCTCGGGTCGACGATGATGGGCAGGTGCGTCAGCTCCTTGAGCATGGGCACGGCCGCTAGGTCGAGCGTGTTGCGGGTGTAATCGTCGAACGTGCGGATGCCGCGCTCGCAGAGGATGACCTGCTCGTTGCCGCCGGCCATGATGTACTCGGCGCTCATGAGCAGCTCCTTGAGCGTGCTGGCAAGGCCGCGCTTGAGCAGGATGGGCTTGCGCAGCTTGCCGAGCTCGCGCAGGAGGTCGAAGTTCTGCATGTTGCGCGCGCCGACCTGAATGATGTCCACATCCTCAAACAGCGGCAGATGCTCAACGCCCATGATCTCCGTCACGATCGGCAGGCCGGTGGCCGCGCGCGCCGTTTTGAGCAGCTCGATGCCGGTGGCCTTCAGGCCCTGAAAGTCGTAGGGCGAGGTGCGGGGCTTGAACGCGCCGCCGCGCAGGATGTTCGCGCCGGAGGCCTTGACGGCCTTTGCAACCACGACGATCTGCTCCTCGGACTCGACGGAGCACGGCCCCGCGATCATGACGAAGTTGCCGCCGCCGATCTTCACGCCGCCGACCTCGACGACGGTGTCCTCCGGGTGGAACTTGCGGTTGCAGCACTTGAAGGGCTCGGTCACGCGCTTGACGCTGTCGACGATGCCGAGGCTGCCGATCAGGTCCATGTCCACGCGGGTCGTGTCGCCGACGAGGCCGAGCACGGTCTGGTATTCTCCCTCGGAAATGTGGATGGTCAGGCCCTGACCCTTGAGCCAGTCGATGAGCTGCTCGCGCTTTGCTGCTTCCACGCCATGTTTGAGTACGACGATCATGATGATTACCTCCGATGTATTTACCTGAATTTTTGTTTTTGTTTTTCAAAAGAAAAATGCGGCACAGGCTCAACCTGTGCCGCATGAAACATTCTCGGGATCCGAGCTATTTTTTGCATCACAAATCAGCCTTACTATATTGTCATAGTAAAGTAATAAGCGTATGCAAAATAGTAGTTACGGTTCATGATATTTGCTCCGATTCTGATGAAAAATCCTGATGGTTCGAGTATAAAAACTTCGCGCGCAAATGTCAACCGCAAATTTTCACAAATTCCGCATTTTTTTGCGCCCCGGCGTGCAGCAGATGCCCAAGCGGCAGGCGCAAAAAGTGCGCGGGGGCGGCATATGCCGCCCCCGCCGGAAAATTGCTGTGCTGTGAGAGAAATATCAAAAAAAGGATCAGGCGTTGACCACGTGCTCGGCGTAGCTTCTGAGGATCATGGCGACCTGCGCGCGGGAAGCGCTGCCCTGCGGGTCGAGGATCGTCCGTCCGCCGCACACCGTGCCGTTGATAAGGCCGGCTGCATTGGCCCACGAGAGCGCATCCTGCGCCCAGCCGGACACGCTGCCGGCATCCGGGAACGCCGAGAGATCGGCGCGCGCGCCCACGTCATAGCCGCGGCTGTGTGCGTAGTTGAAGAGGATCACGGCCGTCTGCTCGCGCGTGACGTTGCTGTTGGGAGCAAAGCGGCCGCCGCCGATGCCGGAGACCACGCCGTTTTCCGCCGCCCAGGTGACGGCGTCCGTGTACCATGTGCCGCCCGGCACATCGGAAAACGTGTTGACACCCTTCGGCGCGGGCGCGCCCGCGAGCCGCCACAGCACGGTCACGAGCATGGCGCGGGACATGACCGCGTTCGGGGCAAACGTCGTGGGAGACGTGCCGTCGAAGAGGCCGTTGTTGTAGGCATAGGCCGCCGCGCCGTAGTACCAGCTGCCGGCGGGCACATCCGTGAACGGGAAGCGCGCGATGGCCGTCACGCCGGAGACGACATCAAAGGTATAGGTCTGCTGCTGCGCATCCCACGCACCGCCGACGGCCGAGATGGTGCCGTCCTCGGCAAGGCTCCACGCGGTGAGCGCATCCGCTGCACGCGCCGGAATGCTGGCGCGCACGCTGCCGGTGGGGTAGCTTTCCGCCGCGCCGTCAACGGTGACGGAGGCATTGGCAAGCGTCGCCGTAGCGGCCTGCGTGCCGAGGGCACGCTGCTGCGCCGCGTTGAGCGACGCCCCCGTGAGCGAGACGGCCACGTCCTTGTGCAGGTCAAGCGCCGCGAGCGCGTCGCTATCCAGCGTAACGGTGCCGGCTGTGAGCTGCACCTGCAGGGCCGCAACACCCGCGCTGCGCGCATTGGCGACCGAGCGGCCGGCCAGGATGACCGTGTCGGCCGCGGGATCTGTGGCGTTGACCGTCACGGTCGCGCCGGACTGCGCATTGGTGGCCGCACGGAGCTGGCGGCTGGTGAGGAACACCGTCTCGGTGCTGCCCTGTACGTACGCCTGCGTAACGGCGGCGCTGCTGCCGGTGACCGGCAGGAGACGCACCTGCGCACTGCTGCCCTCGAGCAGGATGGTCTTGTCATTGTCGTCGGGGCAGTTGTTGTCCACGCTCATGGAGACGACGATCTTCACGAGCAGGTCGTTGAGCTGGCTCTTGAGATATTTGGTGAACAGGCCCTGGAACTTCGTGAACAGCACGCTGCCGCGGCCGAACGCGTCTCTGGCAACGATGTTGAGCACCTGATCGAGCAGTGCGCCGCTCTTGAGCTGGTCGACGCCGGACTGCACCCAGGCGGGATAATTGCCGTCGTCCTCACCGGCGAGGTTGCACTGATAGATCCAGTTGGCAAAGTCGAGCAGGTTCTTGCCGTCCGCGATCGGAACGGCGGCCACATCGTCAATGATCTGGTCGATGTTTGCCACGATCTTCGTGACCGGCCAGGTGTCATTCGGCAGGTATTTACCGAAGAAGGACTTGACGAAGTCGCCCGCGACCGTCTTGAGCATATCGGTCGAGAAGCCGAATTCCCGGGCATACTCGGTCAGGTCATCGATCACATGCGCAGTACCCGTGGCGGGATCTGTGTAATGGATGGGGCCGGTATGCGTCTTGGTGCTCACGCTCATGTAGGTGCTCGTCTCACCACCAACGGTGCTGCGGCGCAGGTCGACAAAGCGGACCGGGCACGGATACGTCAGCGCAGAGCCGGTTTCGATGTCATAGAAGGTGTTGCCGGCCTTCGTGGTCATGGCAGCGATGTCGACCGCGTGCATATGACCGGTGAAGACGACACTCATGCCGGCATCGGCATACTCCTGCGCGATGCGCTCATAGCCGTTGACGAGGTACATGGGCAGGATGGTGGGCTCGACATCGAAGTGCGGCACCAGACCGTGGTGCTCCAGACCGATGACAAGGTCGCCGCGTGCCTTGGCGGCGGCAGTCTGCTCGATGACCCATTTTTCCAGATCGGCGCTGATGGCGCCGCTCGTCTCATGCTCATCCGTGCCATTGGAGGTGTTCTCCTTGCTGTAGCGGCAGGTGTCCATGGCGATAATGGTCAGCCCCTCGACCGGTCGCGCAACATAGGACAGGCCGCCGGCCTCATTGCCCGTGGCCGGGGTGAAGGTCGCGATGACGGTCGGATCGGAGTAGACAAAGTCGTAGATACGCTTGAAGTCCTCCGGGTGCGTGCGCGTGGCGGGCACGGCCTTACCGTCGGGGGTGTTGAAGTTCTTGGCATTGTAATTGCGGATGTCATGGTTGCCGTTGATGACATAGATCTTCAGCCCCGGAACATCCTGCTGCAGCTGCTGCAGCTGCTTTGCCAGCGCCGCGTGGCACTCCTGCTCGCCGTCCTTGGTCAGGTCGCCAGACACGAGAAGGATATCGGGCTTGTCCGCGCGAACTTGCTTAAACATCTCGCGAAGGGCGGATGAACCCTCCTTGAGCAGCTTGCGGTCGCTGTTGAGCGCGTGCTCAAAGTCCTCCGTGTCTGCGATCATATCCGGCGAGAGATAGTGCAGGTCGGACATGACGGCGATCCTCAGGTTCATGTCCTGCGGCTTTTCCGCCGCAAGCGCCGGAACCGTCAGTGTGAAGACAAGGACTACCGCCAGCAGCAGCGACAGCAGTCTGCTTCCATTGTGCATTCTGGTTTTCATTTCTTCCTCCTGTTTTTTAGATTCCTACAACATTGCACGGCCCCCTGCCGCACAACTGTATTCCTTCCTCACCGTGTAAAATCTGCAGCCACCCTTGTGTAAAAGCAGTTGTAACACAGCATTTTAACTGTATCATGCCAGAGGCCCGATTGCAACCAAAACACAGCAGCAAATGCGAAAAAGCGCGGGCGGCTGCCGCCGCCCGCGCAGAGGATATTGCTTTGAAAAGAGGATTTACGCGTTGACCACGTGCTCGACGTAGTTCATGCGGATCATGGCGACCTGCGCGCGCGAGGCACTGCCCTGCGGGTCGAGGATCGTCGGGCCGTCGCGCACGGTGCCGTTGATGAGGCCGATGGTTTATCTCTTTCTCCTGTAATATTCAAGATTTTGGCTCTTACAAGCTCACGTTTCTGTTTTACACAGCGCGTGTAAAGTCTAAAACCGCAGCCATGTAAAGTTCCCGTGCCGCAAAGCGGTGAAGATTTTACATTCCTGCCTTGACAAGCCGGCGGTTTCGTCCTATCATGAAGTGAACAAACACGGGGAGCCGCTCGGCTGAGAGTAAGCATCCGCTTAGACCCGCATACCTGATTTGGACAATGCCAACGTAGGGATTCATACTGCCGGACCGCAACAGCAGCACTCTTTACGGGCGCCGCTGTTTTTTTCGTGCAGATTTCCCGGGAAAGGAGTCATGATTTATGCAACAAGTGCTCAAGACCATGCTCGAGAACGTGCGCGCGAAAACGCCGCTCGTGCACAACATCACCAATTACGTCACCGTCAACGACGTGGCAAACGTTCTGCTGGCGGCCGGCGGCTCGCCGATCATGTCCGACGATGCCGACGATGTTGAGGACATCACGAGCATCTGCGGCGGGCTGAACATCAACATCGGCACGCTCAACAAAAACACCATCCCGTCGATGTTCCTCGCCGGGAAGAAGGCAAACGAGCTGGGCCACATCGTCCTGCTCGACCCCGTTGGCGCGGGCGCGAGCCGCCTGCGCACCGACACGGCCAACCGTCTCATGCAGGAGGTGCGCTTTGACGCCGTGCGCGGCAACATCTCCGAGATCAAGACGCTCTGCACCGGCAGCGGCAGCACCAAGGGCGTGGACGCCGACGCGGTTGACGCCGTGACGGAGGCAAATCTCGACGACGGCGTGCAGCTCGTCAAGACCTTCGCGCAGCGGGCCGGCTGCATCGTCGCCGTGACCGGCGCGATCGACCTCGTGAGCGACGGCGCGCGCTGCTGGTGCATCCGCAACGGCCGCGCGGAGATGAGCCGCATCACCGGCACGGGCTGCCAGCTCTCGGCGCTGATGACGGCGTTCCTGGTCGCCAATCCCGACCACAAGCTCGACGCCGCGGCGGCCGCCGTGTGCATGATGGGGCTCGCAGGCGAGATCGGCTGGGCCAACATGCAGCCCGGCGACGGCAACAGCACCTACCGCAACCGCATCATCGACGCGATCTTCAACATGACCGGCGACGCGCTGGAGAAGGGAGCCAAATATGAACTGCGATAACGCATCTCTGCTGCTCTACGCCGTGACCGACCGCTCGTGGCTGCACGGCCAGACGCTCTATGAACAGGCCGAGCAGGCGCTGCAGGGCGGCGCAACGTTTTTGCAGCTGCGCGAGAAGGAACTCGACGAGGCGCATTTCAAAGAAGAAGCCATTGCGCTCAAGGCGCTGTGCAAACAGTACGGCGTGCCGTTCGTGCTCGATGACAACGTAGCGCTCGCCGTGGCCACGGACGCCGACGGCGTGCACGTCGGCCAGAGCGACATGGCGGCCGGAAAAGTGCGCGAGCTCATCGGCCCGGACAAGATCCTCGGCGTGTCGGCCCAGACGGTGGAGGAAGCGCTGCTGGCCGAGCGCGAGGGCGCGGACTATCTCGGCGTGGGCGCCGTGTTCCCGACCGGGACGAAGGCCGACGCCAACGCCGTGAGCTATGACACCCTGCGCGACATCTGCGCGGCCGTGTCCATCCCGGTCATCGCCATCGGCGGCATCACGAAGGACAATGTCGCCCGGCTCTCCGGCAGCGGCATTGTCGGCGTCGCCGTCGTGAGCGCGATCTTCGCGCAGCCGGACATTCCCGCCGCCACGCGCGCGCTCAAAGCCGCCGTGCGCACGGCACTGGATCTGTAACCCCCTGCGCGCGGGCGCAGATAAACATACAAACAGCGGCAGATTGGGGGCACCACTTTCCGTCGCTCAACAAAATTGATGCTGAAAAGGAGACAGAATATGAAAACAGCATTAACGATCGCCGGAAGCGATTCCAGCGGAGGCGCCGGTATTCAGGCCGATCTGAAAGCCATGACCATGAATGGCGTATTTGCCATGAGTGCGATCACGGCGCTGACCGCCCAGAACACGACCGGCGTACAGGGTATTTTTGAAGTAACTCCGGCATTTCTCGGCCAGCAGATCGACAGCGTCTTTACCGACATCCGGCCTGACGCGGTGAAGATCGGCATGGTCGCGTCCTCCGGCCTCATCGAGGTCATCGCCGAGCGGCTGCAGCACTACGCGGCGCAAAACATCGTCGTCGACCCCGTGATGGTCGCCACGAGCGGCGCGCGGCTCATCTCCGAGGACGCCATCGCCACGCTCGAGGCGCGGCTGCTGCCGCTTGCCACCGTGCTCACGCCCAACATCCCGGAGGCGGAGGTGCTCTCGGGCCTGACCATCGCCTCCCCCGACGACATGATCGCCGCCGGAAAAGCCATCAGCGAGCGCTACGGCTGCGCCGTCCTGTGCAAGGGCGGACACCGGCTCAACGACGCCAACGACCTCCTGTACCGCAGCGGCGGCTACGAGTGGTTCAACGGCAAGCGCATCGACAACCCCAACACCCACGGCACCGGCTGCACGCTCTCGAGCGCCATCGCGGCCAACCTTGCCAAGGGCTTTGATCTCGACACGGCCGTCCGCCGCGCGAAGGACTATCTCTCCGGCGCGCTGGCCGCAATGCTCGACCTCGGCGCGGGCTCTGGCCCGATGGACCATGCGTTCGACCTGAAGCCGGAATACCGGCAGGAGGCCTGAGCGTGAAAAAGACTTCCAGCTTCCAGAACAGCCTCATCTGGTTCGGCGCGGCCGTGTCCATCGCGGAGATCCTCGCGGGCACGTACTTTGCGCCCCTCGGCTTCACGAAGGGCCTGCTCGCCATCCTCGTCGGCCATGTCATCGGCTGTGCGATGTTCTTCTTCGCGGGCCTCATCGGCGGCCGCACCGGCCGCAGCGCCATGGGCACGGTCGAGCTGAGCTTCGGCCGCATCGGCTGCCTGTTTTTCGCCGCGCTCAACGTGCTGCAGCTCGTCGGCTGGACGGCCATCATGATCTATGACGGCGCACTGGCCACGAACACCGTGCTCGGCATCGGCAAGTGGGTGTGGTGCCTCGTCATCGGCGGGCTCATCGTGGTGTGGATCGCCGTCGGCATCAAGAACCTCGGCTGGATCAACAAGATCGCCATGGCGGCGCTGTTCATCCTCTCGATCGTGTTGTGCGTGGTGGTGTTCCGCGGCGGCACGCCCGTCACCGCGCCGGACGACAGTCTGAGCTTCGGCGCAGCGGTCGAGCTGGCCGTGGCCATGCCGCTGTCGTGGCTGCCGCTCATCTCCGACTACACGCGCGAGGCCGAAAAGCCCTTCGCCGCCACGCTCTCGAGCACGCTGACCTACGGCGTCGTGAGCTGCTGGATGTACGTCATCGGCATGGGCGCCGCCATCTTCACCGGCGAGGGCGACATCGCGCTCATCATGGTCAAGGCCGGCCTCGGCGTGGCCGCGCTGCTCATCCTCATCCTCTCGACCGTCACGACGACGTTCCTCGATGCGTACAGCGCCGGCATCTCCGCCGAGTCCCTGTCGAAGAAGATCAACGGCAAGTACGCCGCGCTCATCGTGACCGTCATCGGCACGGTCTGCGCCATCTGCTTCCCGATGGACGACATCACGAACTTCCTGTACCTGATCGGCTCGGTGTTCGCGCCGATGATCGCCATCCAGATCACGGACTTCTTCCTGCTCCGACGCGGCGGCGCGAGCGGCAGGCTCGATGTGTGCAACGCCGTCGTCTGGGTGCTGGGCTTCGTGCTCTACCGCGTGCTCATGACCGTGGACATCCCGGTCGGCAACACCCTGCCCGACATGGCCGGCACGATGCTCCTGTGCCTGATCGCGCACAAGATCGTCCCGGATAAGACCAGGGCTTCCTGAAGCCTTTTGCGAAAATTGCCAAGCCGAAAACGCCCGCACGATGTGCGGGCGTTTTTGCGTGTCAAACAGAGTTTTGACACGCTCAAACGAGACCCACTGCGTTGGGCTCTCGTTTGAAAAGATCGCGGCTCGCTGCAGCGCACGCGCCGTGCGCGCACGTTTGCGAGCCGAGCGGTATTTTCTCCGCCGCGCATGTCGCCGGAGAAAATGATCAGACTTTCTTTCGCCGCTGCGGCGGCGAAACTCTACGAGGTCTTTGAAAAGCTGCCGAAAACGCCCGCACGATGTGCGGGCGTTTTTGCATACAGGCGCAAACGCTGCGAGACTTTTTGCGTCTTGAATTCCCAGCAAAGCCGTGTTATTTTAAGGGCAGAAAACACTTTCAGGGAGGCAGGCATATGAAAGATCTCAAACCGACGTGCCGCATCGCCGTGGTACAGGCGGCGCCGGTGCTGTTTGACAAGACCGCGTGCACGGACAAGGCCGTGCGCCTGATCGCGGAGTGCGCGCAGCATGGCGCAGAGCTCATCGTGTTCCCGGAACTGTTCATCCCCGGCTACCCGTACGGCATGACGTTCGGCTTCACGGTCGGCGCGCGCAATGAAGACGGCCGCAAGGACTGGCAGCTGTACTGCGGCAACTCCATCATCGTACCCGGTCCGGAGACGGAGCGCCTCGCCGCGGCGGCAAAGGCCGCGTGCGCGTATGTGAGCATCGGCGTGTCGGAGCGCGACGGCGTGACGGGCACGCTCTATAACTCCAATCTCATCTTCTGCCCGGACGGCACGCTCGCCCCCGTGCACCGCAAGCTCAAGCCCACCGGGGCAGAGCGCGTGGTCTGGGGCGACGCCGACCGCGGGTATTTCCCGGTCGTGGACACGCCGTGGGGCCCGATGGGCAGCCTCATCTGCTGGGAGAGCTATATGCCGCTGGCGCGCACGGCGCTGTATGAAAAGGGCGTGACGCTCTACATCTCGCCGAACACGAACGACAACCCCGAGTGGCAGGCCACCGTGCAGCACATCGCGCTCGAGGGCCGGTGCTATTTCATCAACTGCGACATGGTCTTTCACCGCGCGGACTACCCCGCCGGGCTGCACTGCCCGGATGAGATCGCGCGCCTGAACGACACCCCCTGCCGCGGCGGCAGCTGCATCGTCGACCCCTACGGGCACTATGTCGTGCAGCCGGTGTGGGACAGCGAGGACATTCTCTACGCCGATCTCGATATGCAGCGCGTGCCCGCGAGCCGCATGGAGCTCGACGTGTGCGGCCACTACGCGCGGCCGGACGTGCTGCGCCTGACCGTGCAGGACGCATAAAAGGAGCGCGCGTATGAAGCTTGCCATGGCACAGATGTCCATGACCGGGAGCATGGACGAAAACCTGAAAAGATCCCTCGCCTTCTGCGACGCCGCCGCGGGCAGCGACCTGCTGTTTTTCCCCGAGGTGCAGCTCACGCCGTTCTTCCCGCAGTATGCGGGCCGGAACGTGGACGCCTATGTCGTCCCGGCGGGCAGCCCGACGGTGCGGGCCTTCGCGGACAAGGCGCGCGCGCATGGGTTCTACCTCTCGCCGAATATGTACCTCGAGCAGGACGGCCGGCGCTACGACGCCTCCCTCTGGCTGACGCCGGAGGGGAACTGCGCGGGCGTGGCCAAGATGGTGCACATCATGCAGGCGGCGCAGTTTTACGAGCGCGACTACTACACGCCGTCCGAGGAGGGCTTTCTCGTGTTCGGCACGCCGTGGGGCCGCGTCGGCATCGTGATCTGCTTTGACCGGCACCTGCCGGAGAGCATCCGCACGTGCGCGCTCAAGGGGGCGGATCTCGTCATCATCCCGACGGCGAACACAAAAGCCGAACCCATGGAGCTCTTCGAGTGGGAGATCCGCGTGCAGGCGATGCAGAACCAGATCTTCGTCGCCATGTGCAACCGCGTGGGGCGCGAGGACGGGATGGACTTCGCCGGCGAGTCGCTCATCGTGCACCCGAGCGGCGACGTGATCTATAAGGCCGACGACCGCGAGCAGCTCATCGTGCAGGAGCTCGACCTCGCCGAGGCGCGGCTCTGGCGCGAGCAAAAGCGCCCATACCTCAGGCAGCGGCGGCCGGAGTACTATCTGTAAAAAGAACGATCCCTGCGTCGGAAGTCCGGCGCAGGGATCGTTTCTTATTTATATTCCGGGCACTGGTAGCGGGGCTTGCCCTGACTCTTATGCCCGTACTCGATGGCGGACACCGGGCAGCCGCAGATGCAGGCCATGCAGTGCGTGCACGCGCCGTTCCAGTGCGGGCGGCGCTCAACGATGTCGATGCCGTTGACCGGGCAGCTCAGTGCGCACTTGCCGCAGCCGATGCACGCATCCGAGACCGTGAACGGCCCGGACTTGACAAACCACCGATAAAAGATCGTGTTCACCGGCCCGGTCTTGAACCGGTCGAGTAGGCCGACCTTCGGCGCCGGGAACGGCTCGCCGCGCTGCACGCAGGCAATGCCCCCATCGATGGACGGCTGCGCCGCCGCGATGATCTGCGCCGACTCCTCCGCGCCGGGCACGTAAAACATGGCGACGTAGTTTTCCGGCATGACGACCTGCAGCACACCCTGATAATCGAGCCCGATATCCGCGCACAGCGCCGCGATGCGGCTGCCGGCGTTGCCGATCTCGCTGCCGCAGGTCATGACAAAATACGCCTTCCGGCTGCCGGTGAAGCGGCCGCGGCGGAGAAAGTCCGCGAAAATGCGCGGGATCTGCCAGCCGTACGTCGGTGAGACGAACACCCACGGCCGGTCGGAATGCAGGTCGGCGGGCGTGTCGTTTTTGATGTATTCATTCGCGGTGATGAGATCGTCGCCGAGGGCGGCGGCGAAGCGCTGGGCAACATAGCGGCTGTTGCCCGTGCCGGTGTAATAGACGATCATAATACTTCCCCCAAAGTACGATTTTTGCCCAGTATAGCACACCCGCGCCCCGATTTCCAGCCGGACGTTGTGTCCGCGCGCCCGGTGTGCTACAATGGGGAAAACACCGCGACTTATGGGAGGGACCGCATTTGTATTGGTATACCATCGGGCAGACGCTCACGCAGCAGGAGCACGCGCCCGCGCCGGAGCAGCCCGCCGTCGTGCTGCTGACGTCCGAAGAGCTGTCGCACCAGCCGGCGCTGCCCGGTCTGGAGCGGACGCTGCACCACACACCGCCGGCGCGCGACGCGCGCGTGTGCAAGGCCGAGGTGCGCTCGGACTGTCTGGCAGGCACGCTCGTGCTGCCGCGCCAGGGCAAGGACGGCAAGCCGCTCGCCTGCGGCTATCTCGTCACGGCCACGCGCGTCGTGCTCGTGGACGACGAGAATGCGCTGCAGGGGCTGCTGCGCCGCATCGCCCGGGAAAAGCGCTGGACCGACGGCAGCGTCGGCCGGTTTCTCTACGACTTTTTTGAGCAGCTCATCGCCCGCGACCTGCACCAGCTCGAAAAGATCGAGGACCGCATCGAGGCGCTCGAGGATCAGGTGCTGGCGCACGAGCTGGACGATTTCTCCGCGCCGATGACCGCGCTGCGCAAGGAGACCATGGCGTGGTTTCGCTATTACTCCCAGCTCGACGACGTGGCGTGCGAGCTGCACGAGAACGAAAACGGCTTTTTCACCGACAGCGAGCAGCTGCTGTTTCGCATGTTCGAGGACCGGGTCATCCGCCTGCGCGAGGAGTCCCAGCTGCTGCGCGAATCGTGCGCACAGCTGCAGAGCCTGTTTCAGGCCGAGATCGACACGCGGCAAAACCGCATCATGCAGATCCTGACGATCGTGACGACGATCTTCCTGCCGCTGACGCTGCTCGTCGGGTGGTACGGCATGAACTTTGTCGGCATGCCGGAGCTGACGTGGAAGTACGGCTACCCCGTCGTCGTCATCGTGAGCATCGTGACCGTGGGCATCAGCCTGTGGGTGTGCAAGAAGAAAAAGTTCTGGTGACGAAAACGCCGGCTGAGGAAACCCTCAGCCGGTGCTTTTTATTTCCCCGCGCGCTCGGCAAAGTGCTCCGGGTTCTCGATCGACGTCAGCCGCAGCGGGAACGCCTGCTGCCCGAGGTCTGCGTAGGTGATGATCCACTCGCCGGAGTCGATCATCATCGCCATCGACAGCAGGTCGGCACAGTCGGCCGTGCCCTGCGCGCCCACCGGGAGCGCGCCGACGTTCACACCGTCGGCGTCGCCGAAATCGAGCACTTTCACTTCCAGCGTTTTCGCGTCCTTGTCGCGCGAGAGCACCTCCACGCGCAGGTAGGCATAGCCCCCGTCGAGCGGGAGGTCGCTCATGTCCGGGGCGGGCGTGGCCTCCGCCGCGCCGCCGGCGGCGCAGCCTGTGCACAGCAGCACGAGCGCGAGCAAAAGAGGCAGGATACGGATAGACTTCATGCGTTTTCTCCTTTCAAACCGTCACGGTAGAGCTTGGCCGAGCGCAGATACAGCGGGGTGGCCGCCAGCTGCGCCGCCACCGACACCGCCACCATGGCCGGGATGCTCACATCGTACAGCACGCCGAGCAGCCAGCTGCCGAGAAACCAGAACACGCCGAACGCGCACTCAAACACGCCGTAGCCGGTGGCGCGGCTGGCCTTGGGCACCATCTGCGTGACGGCGGCCTTCAAAATCGACTCCTGCGCGCCCATGCCGACGCCCCAGAGCGCGATGCCCACGAGCAGCGCGCCGACACTGTGGCACGCGAACACGAACACAGCAAACGGCGCCGAGAGCACCGTCGACCACACGAGCGCCTGCACGCCCTTTTTGTCATACAGCAAGCCGAACACCAGCGCCGCCACGGCGTCGACCAGCATAGCCCCGGCATACAGCAGCGGCAGTGACCCGCTGCTGACGAGCGCGGACGTCTGCGCAAGGCCGGAGGCGAGGTGCGTATACGTGCGCGAGACGTGCATGAGCACGAGCGAATAGTCGATAAAGCCGAACGCGAACAGGCTGATGCCCGCGATGTAGAGCACGAACTCCTTTTTCATTTTGAACGGCACGTATTCCTTCGGCTCGGGCTCAAAGTGCTCGGGGTTCGGGAACTTCCGCTTCGTCACGAGCAGCAGCACGAGCGTGATCGCGCCCGGAATGGCCAGCACCGCAAAGCACGTGGAATAGACCTGAAACGTCGTGCCGTCCGTTTTGAAAAGCATCACCAGATACAGCAGCACCGGGCCGAGGAACGCGCCGATCTGGTCGAGCACCTCCTGGATGCCGAAGCTCTTGCCGACGCCCTCCTGCGAGGCGGCAAAGGACAGGATCGTGTCCTTCGCGGGCTTTTTGATGGCCTTGCCCATGCGCTGGATGACGAGCAGCGCGCACGCCCAGACCCAGCCGTGCTCGCCGACGAGCGCGAGCGCCGGCACGGCCAGCACATCGAGCACGTAGCCGACGATCGTCATCGTCCAGTAGTGCCTGGTCTTATCCGTGAGCTTGCCGAACACGTAGCGCATCGAGTAGCCCACGAGCTCGCCGAGGCCGGAGATGAAGCCAATCGTCCCGGCTGATGCGCCCAGCAGCGTCAGATACGCGCCGCGAATGCTCGACGCGCCCTCGTGCGTCATGTCGGAAAACAGGCTCACGATGCCGAACAGCAGCACGAACGCCATGGCCTGCGAGTATTTCCTCTTCTGCTTATTCGCCATCGGACGTCCCCTCCTTCAGCGCGGCCGCCACGTTGGGAAAGCCCGCCTTGCTCTCTGCCTTGCAGCGCTGATAGAGCACGTCGAGCACGCGCGCGAACTCCGCGCGCTCCGGCTCTGTGAGCGGGGCGAGCAGCCAGTCGTAAAACTGCGTCTCGACGGCGGCCTTGGAGCTTTTCAGCCGCTCGGCCTGCGCGGTGGCGTAGAGGCAGCGGCTGCGGCCGTCGGCAGGGTTGGCCTCCCGCCGCAGGTAGTCCTTGGCCTCGAGGCTCGCCGTCTGGCGCGCGACCGCGCCCTTGTCAAAGCCCGTGATGCGGCACACGCCCGCCTGCGTGATGCCGGGGTTTTTGCGGATCGCGTGCAGCACGTCAAACTCGCCCGGGCCGACGCCCTCGGCGCGCAGCGTGCGCACGGTGAACTTGCTCACCTCGCGCGCGATCTTCGTGATCTTGCGTTTCGTAATGTCCATGGACGCCTCCGGTGCAAAAAAAGATGCTGTATCATCGAAAATAGATGATACTACATCTTTCTCATTTGTCAAGCCCTATTTCAGCTCGGCCGTGAACACGATCGTGCGCCCATCCGGGCTCTCGGCGCGGATGGTGCCGCGGTGTCCCTCGGCGATGCTGCGCGCGATGGGCAGGCCGATGCCGAAGCCGCCGGTCTCGGCGCTGCGGGCGGCGACGGCATCGACTCCAACGGCGACCTGAACGTCTCCGGCGGCGAGATCTACGTCTCCGGCCCGACGAGCGACGGCGACAGCACCCTCGACTATGACGGCGCGGCTACCGTCACAGGCGGCACGATCGTCGCAGCGGGTACAGCGGCATGGCGCAGAACTTCGGCTCGGACTCCACGCAGGGCAGCACCTACACCGTCACCATGGGCGGTCAGAGCACCGACGTCACGCTCGAGCGCCTCATCTACGGCGGCGGCAGCAAGGGCACACCGCCTGATGGAAACGGCGGCGGCAGTATGGGTACGCCCCCGGACAGCGGCAAAGGCGGCCGCCCGGGTAATAAATCAGCATTGTTTCTCCCTCCAAAATAGAGAAAGGCACGCCCCTGCACGAAATGCGCAGGGGCGTGCTGACAACTGCCCTGTTTATGGGACAGTCCATCTGCTATCCTACAGATAATGAAACAAATTTGGGAGGGATCGCAGATGAAGCATCCGATTGGTTTTTGTGTGCAAGGATCCGCGCCGGAGGCGGTTCCCGCTCCGGCAGCACCGGCGGAAACGGCGGCCGTTCCGTCCGTCGTACGCGTGTTTTTCCCCGAGCGCGGCCAAGCTTACAGCTATTATAACGACCGCTTTGACCTGCACAACGGCGATCTGGTCTACGTCAGCGGCAAGCTTGCCCGCCAACGCGGACAGGTGGTCGCAGTGGACTACAATTTCCGCATTCGGCTCGCGGACTACGAGCGCGTGATCGGCGCGGCAGACACGGCCGTGCACGGCACGTTTTATGCGCTGGGCGCGCACCTCGTCACGCTGGAGCCGAACGTGCTGCCGTTCCGACAGGTACGCGGCTGGTTTCTGCCGCCAGAGGCAGACGGGGAATATGCCGTCGGGCACGGCCCCGGGCCGGTGTATGCGCTCGAGCAGCTGTCCATCCCGGCCGGTGTCGCCGAAAAAGGCCACGCATACTACATGGAAAACCGGGTGATCTACCTGTCTGTGGACGGCACGGCCGGCCACGCCATCGTGAGCGGCACCGTGCCGTATGAGATCACATTCACCTATGCCGACGGCTCCGTCAGCGCGCTCACCTGCGGCTGCTACGAAACGGGCCTGTGCAAGCACGGCGCCGCCGTGCTGCTGCAGCTGCGTGAAACGCTGGAGAAGATCCACGAGCACTGGCCGGATGCCCTTGCCGAGGACGGATATTTCGCCGCTGTGAGTAAGAGCGCGTTCTCTTTCTTCACGACAAGCAGCAGCAAACCCGCGAGCATCACGCTCACATAACGCAGGCCCGGGGCCGCACAATGTGCGACCCCGGGCGCGTTGTTTGTTATTTGCCTGTAGCGGCGGGCGTTTTACCGTACACGCGCGTGTGCACGAGCGTCTCGATCGCGCGCAGCTCGGCGGGCGTGCGCGCGCCGCCGGTCGTGAGCAGGTGCAGCGGGATCGGGCTGCCGCCCGGCGTGAGCGCCGGCTGGAAGTAAGGGTAATCCGCGTTGACCGTAAAGCCGTGCCGCTCGTAAAACCCGATGCGCCGCGCGGCCAGCTCCGTCTCCGGCAGCTCCGCCTCCAGACAGGCGGGCTTATCAAAGCGCGCGAGCAGCGCGTCGAGCATCTGCCCGCCGATGCCGCCATTGCGGCAGGCGGGGTCTACGGCAAAGTGCTCGAAAAAGACAAAACCGTCAAAGTCCCACGACGCCATGAGCGCCTGCACGCCGCCGGACGGCGCGCGCAGAATGTCGATCTGATAGGCGCTGTCCGCAAGCAGCGCGCGCTGCCCCGCCTTATCCCGCCGCTCCCCGGCCGGGAAGCTCTGGGAAAGCAAACGGAAAACCGCGTCAAAGTCCTCCGGGCGCATGCGCTCGATGGGCATCATTCCGCGTCCTCCTTTGCCAGCTCGGCCATCTCGCCACGCTCGCGGTAGCAGTCGGCGAACGTGTGCTCCACGCCGCCGGATTTGTAGCCGACCATGGTGTCAAGGCAGACGGAGTGAATGCTGTGGAAAATGCTCTTTTCAATGTCGGGATTCGTGCGCCGCAGCTCGCGCAGCAGCAGCTTGACCTCCTGCCGCTTGGAGCTGCTGCCGTCGCTGCCGTGCGCGGCCGCGCGCTCGGTAAAGCGGCAGGCGCACTGGATGAACTCCAGCCCGTTATAGCGCTGCCAGGCGATGATGTCGTCCTCGTGGATGCAGTACATGGGGCGGATGAGCTCCATGCCCGGGAAATTGCGGCTGCGCAGCTTCGGTGGCATGGCCTGCAGCTGCGAGCCGTAGAACATGCCCATGACGGTCGTCTCGATGACGTCGCTGAAGTGATGGCCAAGGGCGATCTTGTTGCAGCCGAGCTCGCGCGCCTTGCTGTAGAGATAGCCGCGGCGCATGCGCGCGCAGAGATAGCACGGCGACTGCTCGATGCTGCTCGTGACATCGAAAATATTCGTCTCAAAGATCGTGACCGGGATGTGCAGCAGCGCCGCGTTGCTCTCGATCTTCTGCCGGTTGGCGGCGTTGTAGCCGGGGTCCATGACGAGATCAATGACCTCGAACGGCACGTCGCTGTGCCGCTGCAGCAGCTGCAGGAGCTTGGCCATGAGCATGGAGTCCTTGCCGCCGGAGATGCACACCGCGATCCGGTCGCCGGGGGCGATGAGTTCGTACTGCTTGATGGCGGTGATGAACGGCGTCCAGAGCACCTTGTGGAATTTTTTCTGGATGCTGCGCTCGATCAGCTGATAGGGTTCGAGTTGTCTGCTCATGTTGTTCGCTCCCGCTTGTAAAGAGTGCCCCTCCCTTTTGGGGCTACCCGGTAGGATACCACGCCGGGGCGCGGATGGCAAGCCGCGCTTGCCAAATCCGGCGCAAGGCGCTATTATGGGAGCATCTCAACCATCAGGAGGCAGCACCATGCCCAAACAGGCACTCATCATGATCGACATGCAGCGGGGCTTTCTCGACAGCGCGTCCCCGCTGTGCATCCCGGCGGCGGAGGGGACCGTGCCCGCGTGCGCGGCGCTCATCGGCCGCTGCCACGAAGCGGGCATTCCCGTCATCTACGCCGTGCGCCACTACCGGGCCGACGGCACGGACGTGGAAAAGCCGCGCGCGGCCGCGTGGGCTTCCGGCGGCAAGCCGCTCTCGGAGGACTGCGCCGCGCACCTGTCGGATGCGTTCCCGGACGCATTCACCGTCCTGCCGCAGGACTATGTGCTTGTAAAGCCCCGGTTCTCAGCGTTTTTCCACACAGGGCTCGACCTCATCTTGCGCCGGCTCGGCGTGCAGACCGTCCTGCTCGCGGGCACGACCACGCCCAACTGCATCCGCACAACGTGCTATGACGCCATCTCGCTCGACTATGACGCCGTCGTGCTCTCGGACTGCACATCGTCCGTCACCGATGCCGTGCAGGCAGGCAACCTCGCCGACATGCAGCGCGTGGGCGCGACCGTGTGCGCGAGCACGGAGCTGACGCTCGCATAACCTCAGATAAACCAGCGGCCCCGGGTGCAGATCGCACCCGGGGTCGTTTTCGCAATTCGTCAGGGCGCAGTCGAGATGCGCGTGATGTTCAGCCCGCGCGCGCCGACCTGCACGCTGCCGTCCTTGAGCGAGATATACGGCGAAAAGTCCACCGTCTCGCCGCCCGACGTGATCGAGACCGTCACGTCCGGGAAAATGTCGCTGACGTTGCAGCCGATGACGAAGGCATCGCCGTTCGTCTGCTCATAAAAGAGCGTTTTGGAGTCGGTAACCATATCGTTTTTGTACAGGCGCACGGTCGCGTTCGGGTCGCGCGGGATGATGAGGTAAAAGTCCCCGTCCGAGATGTGGTGCACCGGCAGCTCCCGGCCGCCGAAATACGTCTGCTGGAAGAAGTCCAAATCCGTCGGCGCCTGATAGCCGAGGTAGGCCGCGGCATAGAGCTGGCCGTCCGTATACGGCAGGGTGCTCAGCGGGTCTGGCGTCGGCGTCGGCGTGGCCGCCGCCTCCTGCGCGGGGGTGGGCGTCGCGTCCGGGGTCTGCGCCGCAGTGCCGCAGCCGGCCAGCAGCAGCGCGCAGAACAGAAGGGTCGAGAGGATCGTTCGCTGTTTCATGGGTCGCCATCCTTTCTGAATCAAAATGGTATGATTACGTTTCGTGCGCGTGGTCATAAATCGGCTGGATATCCGGCGGCAGCTGGTCCGGCAGCATGGCGTGCACGCGGTCCTCACTGCCGTCGCGCATGGCCTGCTCATAGTACCAGCATTTGAAGCGGATCATGTCGAGCGATTTTTGCAGGCGCACGATCTCCGCCTCCACCCGCTCGGCCTGCTGCACAAAGAGCGCGTGCCGCTGCGGGTACGTCTCGCTCCCCTGCGCACACCATTCCATAAACTGCTTGATCTCCTTAATTTCCAGCCCCGAGCGCTTGAGACACTCGATCACGCGCAGCGCCTCGAGCTCCTGCTCGCCGAAGCGGCGGATGCCCGACGTGCGCGTGAGCGCCGGGAACAGCCCCTCCTTATCATAATACCGCAGCGTGGAGACCGGCAGATCAAACTGCTCCGACACCTGTCCGATCGTATACATGGGATCACCTCGAAAAAAATTCGCAAAAAACGCTTGACCTGAAGTCAGCTTCAGGTTGTATGCTTAGGATATCAGATCACAGCGGCCGTGTCAAGCCGCTCGGAAGGAGAAGACCGATATGGCCAGACATGTTCTTATCCTCAGCGCGAGCCTGCGCGCTGGCAGCAACTCCGAGGCGCTGGCGAACGCCTTTGCCGGCGGGGCGCGCGCCGCCGGACACACGGTGGAGCTGGTTTCCCTGCGCGGCAAAAACATTGCGTTCTGCCGCGGCTGTCTCGCCTGCCAGACGCTAGGCCGGTGCGTGATCGGCGACGATGCCGTCGCCATTACGGAGAAGATGCAGCACGCGGACGTGATCGTGTTCGCCACGCCCATTTACTACTATGAGATGAGCGGCCAGCTCAAGACCCTGCTCGACCGCGCCAACGCCCTTTTCCCATCGGACTACGCATTCCGCGACATTTACCTGCTCGCCTCGGCGACCGAGGACGAGCCGGACACGGACGAGCGCGCCATCCACGGGCTCGAAGGCTGGATCGCGTGCTACGAAAAGTGCCGTCTCGCCGGGACGGTGTTCGCCGGCGGCGTGACCGAGCCGGGCGCGATCGCCGGCCACCCCGCACTTGAGGCCGCCCGCGCCATGGGCGCGGCCATCGCATAAAACCGATACAGGAGGTATGTAACCATGAACAGCACCCTGACCCTCACCCAGGAATGGGACAAGACGTTCCCGCAAAACGCCGCCGTTGACCACTGCAAGGTCACGTTTCACAACCGCTTCGGCATCGAGCTCGCGGCCGATCTCTACAAGCCGAAAAACGCCGCCGGAAAGCGCGCCGCCGTGGCCGTGAGCGGCCCGTTCGGCGCGGTGAAGGAGCAGAGCTCCGGCCTGTACGCGCAGGAGCTCGCCGCGCGCGGATTTCTGACCGTCGCCTTTGACCCGTCGTACACCGGCGAGAGCAGCGGCACGCCGCGCTATGTTGCCTCGCCAGACATCAACACCGAGGACTTTTCCGCCGCGGTCGACTTCCTGTCCGTGCGCGATGATGTCGCCCCGGAGTGCATCGGCATCCTCGGCATCTGCGGCTGGGGCGGCATGGCGCTCAACGCCGCCGCCATCGACACGCGCATCAAGGCCACCGTCACGTCCACGATGTACGACATGACCCGTGTGACCGCCAACGGCTACTTTGACGCCGACGACAATCCGGACGCCCGTTATGCCCTGCGTCAGGCACTCAACGCGCAGCGCACCGCCGACTACAAGGCCGGCACGTATCAGCGCGCGGGCGGCGTGGTCGACCCCGTGCCGGACGACGCGCCGTTTTTCGTCAAGGACTACCACGACTACTACAAGACCCCGCGCGGCTACCACCCGCGCTCGCTCAACTCCACCGACGGCTGGAACGTCACGTCCCCGCTGTCGCTGCTCAACGCGAAGCTGCTCGCCTACGCCAATGAGATCCGCAGCGCCGTGCTCGTCATCCACGGCGACAAGGCGCACTCGTGCTACTTCAGCCGCGACGCCTTTGCCCGGCTGCAGGGCGGCAACAAGGAGCTGCTGCTCATCCCCGGCGCTGTGCACACCGATCTCTACGACCGAATGGACATCATCCCGTTCGACCGCATCGAAGCATTTTACCGTCAGTATCTGAAATAAGGAGGTATCATCATGGTCAAACAGACTGCGGGCAGAGACGCCCTGCATGATTTTGCACCCAAATTTGCCGAGCTCAATGACGACGTGCTCTTCGGCGAGGTCTGGTCGCGCGAGGGACAGCTGCCGCTCAAGCTGCGCTCGATCGTCATGATCACGGCGCTCATCAGCAAGGGCGTCACGGACAGCTCCCTCACCTACCACCTCACGACCGCAAAGCAAAACGGCGTGACGAAGACCGAAATGGCCGAGATCCTCACGCACCTCGCCTTCTACGCCGGCTGGCCGAACGCCTGGGCCGCCTTCCGGCAGGCGAAGGAGGTCTACGCCGACGGCAGCGCGGACGCAAACGGCGGTCTCTTCGGCCTCGGCGAGCCGAACACAGCCTACGCGCAGTACTTCACCGGCGAGAGCTTCCTTAACCCGCTGACCGACCCGACGAAGACCGTTTTCCTCGCAAACGTCACCTTCTCCCCCGCCTGCCGCAACAACTGGCACATCCACCACGCGAAGTCCGGCGGCGGCCAGCTGCTGCTGTGCACGGACGGTCTGGGCTGGTATCAGGAGGCGGGCAAGCCCGCACAGGCCCTGCACCCCGGCGACGTCGTGATCATCCCGGCCGGGGTCAAGCACTGGCACGGCGCGCAGAAGGACTGCTGGTTCAGCCACATCGCCGTCGAGTGCCCCGGCGAGGAGACGAGCAACGAATGGTGCGAGCCCGTCACGGACGCGGAATACGCCGCACTGGACGCCGACTGTGCACAAAACCCGTGATTTTGGGCTTCCCGGCACACATTTTCTGCATACCGCCACTTGTTCTTCCCCCTACAATCGTGGTATGATATAGCATCCGCAAAACCCGGAGCGCTTTGCGCTCCGGGTTTTGCCGGTTCAGATCACAAAAAGGCGTTTTCCCGCTGTGCAGATTCCGGAGCAGCGGGGGAGCTCGAGGGGGCAAGGCCCGCCTCGATTCCGATCTGCGGCGCGGGCAAATTTGCCGCGCCGTCCGGAGCGCTTTGCGCTCCGGGTTTTGCCATTTGAAAGGACTGACGCATCATGATCCACGGTTTTCTCAAAGCCTGCACGGTCTCGCCCGTGCTGCGCGTGGCCGACTGCGCGTTCAACACACAGCAGACCATCGCCGCCATGCGGCGCGCGGCGTTGGACGGCGCGCAGCTGGCGGTGTTCCCAGAACTGGGGCTGACCGGCTACACGTGCGGCGACCTGTTTTTCCAGCAGCCGCTCCAGCGCGCCGCGGCCAAAGGGCTCGCCGCCGTGCTGGAGGCGAGCGCGGGGCTCGACCTTGTCGCGCTCGTGGGCCTGCCTGTCGCGGTGGACGGCAAGCTCTATAACTGCGCCGCCGTCGTCTGCCACGGGAAGCTGCTGGGTCTGGTGCCGAAAACGCACCTGCCGAACTACGGCGAGTTTTACGAAAAGCGGCAGTTCAACCCCGCACCCGCCGGCGTGCGCACGCTGCGCTTTGCCGGGCAGGAGGTGCCGTTCGGCACGCAGCTGCTGTTTCGCTGCGCGGAGATGCCGGAGTTTTGCCTCGCGGCCGAGGTGTGCGAGGATCTGTGGGCTCCGCTGCCGCCGAGCACGCACCACGCGCTCGCGGGCGCGACCGTGATCGCAAACCTCTCGGCCAGCGACGAGACGATCGGCAAGGCCGACTACCGCCGCGCGCTCGTGTGCCAGCAGTCGGCGCGGCTGCTGTGCACGTATCTCTACGCCGACGCCGGCCACGGAGAATCCACGACCGACATGGTCTTTGCCGCGCACGACCTCATCTGCGAAAACGGCGCGCTGCTGGCAGAAGCGAAGCCCTTCGGCCCGGGCTGCGCCTGCACGGAGCTCGACCTCGGCCGTATGGTCAGCGAGCGCTGCCGCAGCACGACGTTCCAGCCCGAGAGCGCGGGATACGAGACGGTCGTGTTCCACCTGCCGCTGCGGGAGGTGCAGCTCACGCGGCCCGTCTCGCCGACGCCGTTCGTCCCGGCCGACGATGCCGCCCGCGCCGAGCGCTGCGAGCTCATCCTCGCCATGCAGGCCGACGGGCTGGCCAAGCGCATTGCCCACGCGCACGCCAAGACCGCCGTCATCGGCATCTCCGGCGGGCTGGACAGCAGCCTTGCGCTGCTCGTGGCCGTGCGCGCGATGCAGCGGCTCGGCCGCCCGGCACAGGACGTGCTGGCCGTGACGATGCCGTGCTTCGGCACGACGCACCGCACGCGCTCGAACGCCGAGATCCTCTGCGAGGAGCTGGGCGTGACATTTCAGGAGATCCCGATCGCGCGCACCGTCCACAGCCACTTTGCCGACATCGGGCAGGACGAAGCCGCGCTCGACGTGACGTATGAAAACTGTCAGGCGCGCGTGCGCACGCTCGAGCTCATGGACCTCGCCAACCGCACGGGCGGGCTCGTCGTCGGCACGGGCGATCTGAGCGAGCTGGCCCTCGGCTGGGCGACCTACAACGGCGACCACATGAGCATGTACGGCGTGAACGCCGACGTGCCGAAAACGCTCGTGCGCCACATCGTACGCTATGCCGCCGACGCGGCGGAAAACGAGGCCCTGCGCGCCGTGCTGCTCGACATTCTCGACACGCCGGTCAGTCCCGAGCTGCTGCCGGCGAACGAAAACGGCGAGATCGCCCAGCAGACGGAGTCGCTCGTCGGCCCGTATGAGTTGCACGATTTTTACCTCTACTACGTGCTGCGCTTCGGCTTCGGCCCGGCGAAGATCTACCGGCTGGCGCGCCATGCGCTCGGCGACCGGTACCCGGACGATGTGCTGCTGCACTGGCTGAAAAATTTCTACCGCCGCTTCTTTGCGCAGCAGTTCAAGCGCAGCTGCCTGCCCGACGGGCCGAAGATCGGATCGGTCACACTCAGCCCCCGCGGCGACTGGCGCATGCCCAGCGACGCCTGCGCCGCCGTGTGGCAGGCAGAGCTCGACCAGCTGGGATAAAAATCACACAGCCCTGCACCATACCGGTGCGGGGCTTTTTACGCTCTTTCGCCTTATTCAAGAAAAATTTACATTTCGCCCCTTGACCTAAAGTCAGCTTCATGGAGTAAGATGCTATCATGAACAGCAAATGGAGGCAAGCAATATGAAATCTCTCATTCTTTATTATTCTTACCGCGGCAACACGCAGCGCATCGCCGAGCGCATCCACAGCGCCATCGGCGGCGACATCGCCCGCATCGACACCGTCGTACCCTACACCGGCTCATATGACGATGTGGTCGCGCAGGGCGAGCGGGAGGTCAAGCGCGGCTTCCTGCCGGAGCTCAAGGCGATGGACATCGACCTTGACCGCTACGACACGATCGTGCTCGGCACGCCCGTCTGGTGGTACACCTGCGCCCCGGCCACGCGCGCGTTCCTGACCGCGCACGACCTCAGCGGCAAGACCGTCTATCCCTTCGCCACGAACGGCGGCTGGCTCGGCCGCACGCTCAAGGACGTGGCGGCGCTGTGCCCGGGCGCGGACGTGAAACCGGGCCTCGACGTGCACTTCGACGACACGACCCTGCGCACGCCGGACAAGACCATTGACCGCTGGATCGCGGCCATCCACGACTGAGGAGGCATCGCCATGAAAAAGCTCATCCCCGTGCTGACCGGCGCGATCATGCTGCTGAGCCTCGCCGCCTGCGGCAGCAGGACCGCAGCGCCCGAGGCCACCACGGCCCCCGCAGCTGCCGGCGGCAAAACGCTCGTCGTCTATTTCTCCGCGACCAGCAGCACGAAGACCGCGGCCGAGGCCATCGCCGCCGCGACGGGCGGCGATCTGCTGGAGCTCGAACCGGCCGAGCCGTACACGAGCGCCGACCTGGACTACAACAACGCCGACAGCCGCGTCTCGCGCGAGCATGACGACGAAACCCTGCGCGACGTGGCGCTCAAGACCACGACCGCAGATAACTGGGCCGACTATGACACCGTCTACATCGGCTACCCGATCTGGTGGGGCATCGCCGCGTGGCCTGTGGACACGTTCGTCAAGGCCAATGACTTCACCGGCAAGACGGTCATCCCCTTCTGCACCTCCGGCAGCAGCGACATCGGCGAGAGCGGCGCGCAGCTCGCGGCGCTCGCCGGCACCGGCGACTGGCAGGAGGGCCAGCGCTTCCCCTCCGCCGTCACGCAGCAGGAAGTCACCGACTGGGTCAAGTCCCTCGGAAAATAACCGCGGCGGCACAAAATCGCATCCCCGGCCGACGGAAAAATCGTCGGCCGGGGATTTTTGCAAATCTTTATCTCATCTATACAAGATTTTTTGTTATTTCCTTGCATTTTCGCCTGAAATATGCTATCTTTTCTCCTAGCTGCAGTGCCGGACTTCGGGACATTTCCTGCCGGCGCTGTACCGCCGCGGATCATGCGGCCGGGAAACTTTCAGAATCAGAAAGGATGACCCGATATGCAGCCCGAAATACTCGACGTCCTGTACCGGCTCGTTGGCGAGCACGGCTGGAACTGGGGTATGGCGCGCAATCTCATCAATCGCCAATTTGGCACCAACTACACGATCAAAGAACTGCAGCGGTTTTATCTGCGCCGTCCGCGGCCAAAACCTGACTCAGTTTTCAAATAAACGCATCATGAAAAATCCCCGGCGACGGTATTCACCGCACGCCGGGGATTTTTCCTGTTCACAAGTTTTCGACTTCCGTTCGCCCTTCACTTAACCCCTTCAATTGTAGTCACGCTCAATCACAGTTACACCTACCGTTTCTAACAATTGAAGA
>ERZ836441.320-NODE-320-length-57967-cov-15.624378_pt1 | contig 57967 bp, 48 predicted proteins | sample MGYA00519686_ERZ836441 | MGnify/ENA primary metagenome ERZ836441 (study PRJEB31850, sample SAMEA3708800) | human gut metagenome | biome: human gut; feature: human-associated habitat; material: faeces | place: China | collected 2014 ...
ACATAAAGGAGTCTGAAATGAATTATTTTGGAAGCATTTTCGCAATGGTGGTCTGTATCGCCATGTCCGCCTATTTCAGCGCCACAGAAACGGCATTCTCGTCTCTGAATAAGACCCGCCTCAAGGTGTTGGCGGACAATGGAAACAAGCGGGCAGCGCTGGCGCTCAAGCTGTCCGAAGATTATGACAAGCTGATCTCCACCATCTTGATCGGCAACAACATCGTCAATATCATGGTGGCGTCTATCGGCACACTTCTGTTCGTCGGACTTTACGGCGACATCGGCGCGACGGTTTCTACGGTCGTCGTAACGATCGTTGTTTTGATTTTCGGTGAGATCACCCCCAAGAGTATTGCAAAGGACGCCCCTGAACGCTTTGCCATGTTCAGTGCGCCCTTTATCCGGCTCTGGATATGGGTGCTGACGCCATTGAATTTTCTCTTTTCCCAGTGGAAAAAACTGGTTTCCCGTTTCTTCAAGACGGACGACAACACCAAAATGTCCCACGAGGAACTGCTTCTTTTCATGGAGGATATGGCGCAGGACGGCGGCATTGACGAAAACGAGGGCGAGCTGCTGCGCAATGCTCTTGAGTTCCGTGACCTGACGGCGGCAGAAATTTTGACCCATCGAATCGACTTGGAGGCCGTGGACATCGGCGAAAGCCATGAGGAAATTGCCAGAGCCTTTACGCAGTCCCGCTTTTCCCGCCTACTGGTCTACCGGGATACTATCGATCAGATCGTTGGTGTTCTTCATCAGAAGGACTTCTATATCAACGGCAAGATGACGGATCAGCCTATTGCGGAGATCATGACGGAGCCGCTGTTCGTCTATCAGCACACGAAGATCCGGGATATTTTGAAAATGCTCCAGCATCAGAAGTCCCATGTCGCCGTAGTCGTAGATGATTTTGGCGGCACGCTTGGTATTGTTACGATGGAGGATATTCTGGAAGAACTGGTCGGTGAAATTTGGGACGAACACGACGAGGTGGAAGAAGATTTTGAAAAGCTGGACGAGAATACCTACCGTGTGGACTGCTCCGTCAGCTTGGAGGATTTTATGGAATTCTTTGGCGTCAAGCTGGAATCGGACAGTGTTTCCGTCGGCGGCTGGGTCATGGAGCAGCTGAATAGAGTCCCCAGTAAGGGCGATTCCTTTACCGCTCAGAATTTGGAGATCACGGTCTCCGATCTGAGTGCGTACAGGGTATCCTTCATCACAGTCAGGCAATGTGGCGTCTGTTTGGCCTGCGAACAATAAAGCAGTCGCACGATTCATAAGGGGTGAGGATGATGTCGGAAGAAATGGTTTGCAGAAAGCGCCGCCTTTCGTCTTTTCAAATTATCATATTGGGCTTTGCCGGGGTCATTCTGTTGGGTGCGTTGCTGCTGATGCTGCCAATTTCTGCGACAGCTCGGTGTGTAACGCCGTTTCATGAGGCACTGTTTACCGCAACCTCTGCGGTTTGTGTAACGGGTCTTGTGGTGCAGGATACCGGCAGCTATTGGTCGGTCTTTGGCCAGACGGTGATCCTGACGCTGATTCAGATAGGCGGGCTGGGTGTTGTCACTGTGGCGGCATCGTTTGCGCTGCTGTCCGGGCGAAGGATCTCTCTGATGCAGCGCAGCACCATGCAGGATGCAATTTCAGCACCAAAGGTCGGCGGAATCGTCCGCCTGACACGGTTCATCCTACGAGGGACATTTCTGATCGAACTGATCGGTGCGCTCGCCATGCTGCCGGTGTTTTGCCGGGACTACGGATGGCACGGGATCTGGATGGCGGTATTTCACTCCATCTCCGCCTTTTGCAACGCAGGGTTTGACATTCTGGGAACGAATAATAATTTGTATCCGTCCCTTACCGGTTATGTCCAAAATCCGGTGATCAATATCACGGTCATGCTGTTGATCGTGATTGGCGGCATTGGATTTCTGACGTGGGATGACATCTTTGAAAACAAGTGGCATTTCCACCGTTATCGAATGCAAAGTAAGGTCATTCTCGTTACGACACTCACGCTGATCGTCCTTCCGGCGCTGTTTTTCTTCTTTGTGGACTTTGATGCCCTTCCTCTCGGAACGCGGGTTCAGGCAGCCCTGTTCCAATCGGTCACGCCGAGAACGGCGGGCTTCAACACAGTCGATCTACCCGCCATGTCCGGCGCATCGCTGGGCGTGATGATCCTTCTGATGCTCATTGGCGGCTCTCCTGGGTCTACGGCAGGCGGCATGAAAACCACCACGCTGGCAGTTCTGCTTTCCAATGCTGCCGCGACCTTCCGCCAGCGGGACAGCGCTCAATTCTTTGGGCGCAGAGTCGATTGCAGCGCCGTTAAAACCGCCGCAACCGTCCTGACGATGTACCTTGCGCTGTTCTTTGGCGGAGGCGTTTTTATCAGCGTATACGAGGATCTCCCGCTGTCCTCCTGCCTGTATGAAGCAGCGTCGGCGGTAGGCACGGTCGGACTGACATTGGGTATTACGCCGCAGCTGCATATTCCCTCGCAAATGGTATTGATCGCGCTGATGTATCTGGGCAGAGTCGGCGGGCTGACGCTCATTTATGCAGCGGTGTCCAGCAAAAAAACCGGCAACGCAAAGCTGCCGCAGGAAAGAATCATGATTGGATAAGTAAAGGAGCATCTATCCCATGAAAAATGTTTTATTGATCGGAGCAGGCCGCTTCGGGCGGCATATCGCCATGCAGCTCTCTCAACTGGGGCATCAGGTCATGGCAGTCGATACCAATGAGGAACGGATCAACGATGTGCTTCCGTTTGTCACCAACGCACAGATCGGCGACAGCACCAATGCGGAGTTTCTGCGTTCGCTGGGTATCGGAAATTTTGATGTTTGTTTTGTGACCATCAGCGGTAATTTTCAGAACTCGCTGGAAACCACCTCGCTGCTGAAGGAGCTGGGTGCCAAATGCGTGGTATCCCGTGCCGAGCGTGATGTGCAGGCAAAGTTTCTGCTTCGCAACGGTGCAGACCATATAGTCTACCCGGAAAAACAGGTGGCAAAATGGGCGGCGATCCGATTCACTGCCGACCATATTTTCGACTACATAGAGATCGACGAGCAGCACGCCATCTTTGAAGTGCAGGTGCCGGAGGCGTGGATCGGGAAAAGCGTTGGTGAGCTGAACGTCCGCAGAAAGTTTGGCATCAACATTCTTGGCATCAAACGAGCCGGAAAAACGGATGTTTCCGTTACGCCGGACACCATATTGTCCGATGACATTACGATTTTGGCATTGGGTGAGTATAAAGCCCTGCAAAAGTGCTTCCGGATTTGACGGGGCTCCCCATACCGACGGAAAGGAAATACATGGAGAAAAAACCACAAAACACAGCCGGTGACAGAAACGAGGATCCCGCACCGCAGGGAAGCAAGTGGCAGACGATCATTCGCTATATTACCCGCACACTGCTGCTGCTGATCGTATTCGCATGGGCGCTGGTAAACCTTGACGCTGTTTTGCGGTTTCTCGGCAAGGTGCTTGCACTGTTCACTCCGTTTCTGATCGGCGGCGCGATTGCTTTTTTGATCAACGTAGTCCTTCGACCGTTGGAATGCTGCTGGAACAAGGTGTGCCGCAAAGCTCCTGCAAAGCTGGTCCGCCCTGTGTGCCTGACAGCAAGCACCGTACTTGTCCTTGGAATTCTGTTTGCCGTGGTGTTTATGATGATCCCCAGCCTGCGGGAATCCGGCGAAGAGTTTGTCCAAAACATTCCGCTCTATGTGGAGGAGATCGGGCGGTGGTGGACAGGCGTTGTCCAGTTTGCCGCAAAATATAAGATTGTCCTGCCCGAATACACCATAGACTCTGACCTGTTGATCGAGAAGCTCACCGCCTTGATCAGCGACGAGGGAAGCGGCATCCTCACCGTAACGTGGGACGCAGCAACCTCTGTCCTGTCGGTTTTGGTGGACGTTCTCTTGGGACTTGTCTTTGCGCTGTATCTGCTTGCAAAGAAGGAAGTCGTCGCAGCACATTTGAAAAAGCTCGTTGTGACAGTCCTTCCGCAAAAGAAGGCGCAGCGGCTGCTGAGTATCGCCTCTCTGACCAACCAGACCTTCACAAATTTTGTCAGCGGTCAGCTTACCGAAGCGGTCATCATCGGCGTTCTGTGCTTCTTTGGAATGCTGATCCTTGGGATCCCGTATGCCGGTGCGGTCTCCGCGTTTGTGGCCGTTACTGCGCTGGTGCCGATTTTCGGCGCATGGCTCGGCGGCGGTCTTGGTGCGTTTTTGATCCTGCTGGCAGAACCCGGCAAGGCTCTGTGGTTCATTCTCTTTTTGCTCGTTTTACAGCAGGTGGAGGGCAACCTGATTTATCCCAAGGTGGTCGGCAAGTCCGTTGGGCTTCCCGGACTGCTTGTGTTGATGGCTGTCACGATCGGCGGCGAAGCATTCGGCATCTTAGGGATGCTGTTCAGCGTTCCCGTCTGCGCCGTGCTGTACAGTCTTTATCTGGAGTTCATGAAGAAAGCAAGCGCCCGGCACTGAATGATTCATAATCGAATACCTTCTGAACATCGGGCTGTACGCCAAATGCAAAGGGCTTGGGATACTCCCAAAATCGCCGTGTGTCCGGACACCGGCTGTGCTTGCTGTTCTCTCAAATCTCAATATCCGCAGATCGTGATGTCCCCGCTTTTTCGAAAGCGGGGACATTTTTTCTTCTCCGATACTTAAAAAACGGCGGAAAAATGTCCGTTGTATAGTAGAGGGCTTTTTGAAAATATCGCGCATCTTTTTCCGGACAAAAGGCAAAAACATGTCCGTGTGTTATATGGAAGGGAAATTTTTCGGACAAAACCGGAAAATGTGTCCGTTGGTTAAACACCACGAAAGGAGACATTTCCATGGACAACATCCTCACCGTCCCCATCCACCTCAAAATGACGTTGACCGCCAGAGAAGCAGCGGAGTACAGCAACATCGGCATTAACAAGATCGACAGTATGCTCCGCTCGCCCAACTGCCCCTTCGTGTTGTTCGTCGGCACAAAGAAGCTGGTCAAGCGCCGGGAGTTTGAAGAGTACATCAGCCAAAAGCTGGTGATCTGACGGCAAAAGATAATTTGTAAAAACAGCTTGAGAGAAAAGAACCTATCTGCTATAATTATGTCGTTGCAGTAGGCTCTTTTCTCTATGCGACAAAGCAGGAATCGAAAAATTCTGTATGCACGCTTTGCGCCACACCTACGCCACAAGAGCGATTGAAAGCGGCGTACAGCCCAAAGTGCTGCAAAAGCTGCTGGGTCATGCAAGTATAAAAACAACAATAGACAGATACGTCCATGTCACATCTGAATCCTTGGATCAGGCTGTGCGGCAATTTGAATCAGGCAGGGTTTCCTGGCATATAAGTCCATGCGAAAATGGCGTAAGCCAAGCGCGCCGGATTCCGGAAGCCCTTGAAAATCAAGACTTTTAAGGAGATAGAAAGCATTATGAAATTAGGTATCGTGGGGCTGCCCAACGTGGGAAAGTCCACTCTGTTCAACGCCATCACCAACGCCGGTGCCGAGAGCGCCAACTACCCCTTCTGCACCATCGAGCCCAATGTGGGCATGGTGGCCGTGCCGGATGAGCGGCTGGACAAGCTGGCGGAGATGTACCAGCCCGATAAAAAGACCCCCGCCGTCATCGAATTTGTGGACATCGCGGGTCTGGTGAAGGGAGCCAGTCAGGGAGCGGGCCTCGGCAACAAGTTTCTGGAGAACATCCGTCGCACCGACGCCATCGTCCATGTGGTGCGCTGCTTCGACGACGAAAACATCATGCACGTGGTGGCCGACGCCGGTACCAACGTGCCGGTGGACCCGCTGGGGGACATCGAGACCATCGACATGGAGCTGATCCTGGCGGATCTGGAGATGGTGAACCGGCGGGTGGAGAAGGCCGCCAAGGCCGCCAAGGGCGACAAGAAGTTCCTCCACGAGGCGGAGGTGTTCAAGGCACTGGCGGAGCATCTGGACGCCGGGAAGTCCGCCCGCACCTTCTCCTGCGGCGATGACGACCGGGCGCTGGTGGAGACCTGCGACCTGCTGAGCCTGAAGCCCATCATCTACGCCGCCAACATGGACGAGGCGGGCTTTGCCGACCACGAGAACAACCGCTACTTCCGGCTGGTGCGTGATCTGGCACAGAAGGAGGGCGCACAGGTGCTGCCCATCTGCGCCAAGCTGGAGCAGGACATCGCCGAGCTGGACGATCCGGAGGAGCGGGCCATGTTCCTGGAGGATCTGGGCATCGAAAAGTCCGGTCTGGATCGCCTGATCCAGTGCAGCTACGATTTGCTGGGCCTGATCTCCTTCCTGACCTACGGCAAGGACGAGTGCCGGGCGTGGACCATCCGCAAGGGTACCAAGGCCCCGCAGGCGGCGGGCAAGATCCACTCCGATATCGAGCGGGGCTTCATCCGGGCGGAGACCATCAACTTCGACGAGATGATGGCCTGCGGCGGCAGCGTGGCCGCCGCCAAGGAGAAGGGCCTGCTGCGGTCCGAGGGCAAGGATTATGTGGTCAAGGACGGCGACATGATCTACTTCCGCTTCAACGTATAAGCATGATCTGCAAGGGACACGGTTTGCCGTGTCCCTTTTTCATCCCCGGCCAATTCCGCCGTTTACAAAGGACGGTTTTTCTGATATGATAATGCATATCTATGGACTATCCACGCACAAAACAAAGGGAGAACGTCCTCCCCGTGCGGATAGAGCGTGCCCTTTTTATGAAAGGAGACAACTGTTATGAACCAAGAGATTCAGTCTATTCTGGCCAAGGTAGACCACACTCTGCTGGCCCAGAGTGCCACTTGGAACGAGATCAAGGCCATCTGCGACGACGGCGTCAAGTATGGCTGCGCCAGCGTGTGCATCCCTGCCTCCTATGTGAAGCGGGCGGCAGAGTACGTGGACGGCAAGATCGCCATCTGCACCGTCATCGGCTTTCCCAACGGCTATGACACCACCGCCGCCAAGTGCTTCGAGGCGGAGGACGCCGTGAACAACGGTGCTTCCGAGGTGGATATGGTCATTAACATCGGCTGGGTGAAGGACGGCCTGTACGATCAGGTGCTGGAGGAGATCCGGGCCGTGAAGACTGCCTGCCACGGCAAGCTGCTGAAGGTCATCATCGAGACCTGTATGCTCACCGATGCCGAGAAGATCGAGATGTGCCGTGTGGTGTCCGACTCCGGCGCCGAGTACATCAAGACCTCCACCGGCTTCGGCGGAGGCGGCGCCACCCGTGAGGATGTGGCCCTCTTCAAGGCCCACGTGGCTCCCCATGTGAAGATCAAGGCTGCCGGCGGCATCGCCGACCTCAACGACGCCCGTGACTTCGTGGCCCTTGGGGCCGACCGTCTGGGCACCAGCCGCATTGTCAAGGCCGTGAAGGCCATGGAACAGGAATAAAAGGAGGAACCATCTATGCCTACCCCCCATAATAACGCCGCCCCCGGCGCCTTCGCCAAGACCGTGCTCATGCCCGGCGATCCCCTGCGCTCCAAGTTCATTGCCGAGACGTTTCTGGAAAACCCCGTGCTGGTGAACAACGTCCGTGGCGTGCAGGGCTATACCGGTACGTACAAGGGCGTGCCGGTGTCCGTCATGGCCTCCGGCATGGGAATGCCCTCCATCGGCATCTATGCCCACGAGCTGTACACCCAGTACGGCGTGGAAAACATCATCCGTGTGGGCTCCGCCGGAGCCATGCGGGCCGATCTGGAGCTGGGCAGTGTGGTGGCCGGACAGGGTGCCTGTACCAACTCCAGCTTCGCCGACCAGTATGAGCTGGGCGTCCACTATGCCCCCATTGCCGACTTCGATCTGCTGATGGCCGCCGTGGAGTCGGCCCGTGAACTGGGCGTGAAGATGCCCGTGGGCAACCTCTACTCCTCCGATACCTTCTATGACGCCGCTGGCCGCAACGCCCGGATGCAGAAGATGGGCGTCATGGCCGTGGAGATGGAGGCCGCTGCTCTGTACTGCACCGCCGCCTATCTGGGCAAGCGTGCGCTGGCTATCTGCTCCATCAGCGACAATCTGGTGCTGGGTACCGAGCTTACCGCCGACGAGCGCCAGACCACCTTCACCAATATGATGAAGATCGGTCTGGAGGCAGCGGTGAAAATGGCCCAATAAAGTCGGTTTTGCAGCCGAAACATCAGTTTTTCTGAACCCTGTCATGGTGAAAAATGCAGCAGACCCTGCAAATAGGGCTTGCCCTTTTCTGTCATATCTGTTATAATGCACCTGAACGGGCAAGCTTTGCCCGAATAAATGAAGGAAGGTAGAACAATCATGAAAAGAGTTCTCGCTATGATCCTTGCGCTTGTCTTGGCTCTGGCTCTGGTTGCCTGCGGCAACAAGAACACGGACGATGGCAAGAAGGATAACCCGGATGACAACAAGACCCCCACCGTCATCACCAACCCCGATAAGGTTCAGGATGAGATGACCTCCTCCGACGGCAAGTACGAGGTGGCTTTCGTCATCGACGTGGGTCAGCTGAAGGATAAGTCCTTCAACCAGGGTACTTACGACGGCGTGAAACTGTACGCCGCCAACAACAACCTGTCCTACAAGTACTATCAGCCCGCCAACGGCAGTGAGGCCACCGATGATGACCGCTTCGCCGCTATGAAGGCCGCCGTGGACAACGGCGCCAAGGTGGTTGTCTGCGCCGGTTATCTGCAGGAGGCTGCTCTGCGTATGGCGGCCAAGCAGTTCACCGATGTGTCCTTTGTCTTCATTGATGGTTATCCCGTCGGTGAGGAAGCCGATGTGAAAGATTCCCCCGCTCTGAAGAACATTGCCGGCGTTGCCTTTAAGGAAGAGCAGTGCGGCTATCTGGCCGGTTACGCTGTTGTCAAGGAAGGCTACACCAAGCTGGGCTTCACCGGTGGCGGCGGCGGCAACAACCCCGCCTGCTGCCGTTACGGCTATGGCTTCGTGCAGGGCGCTGACGCCGCTGCCAAGGAGCTGAACGAGAAGGTAGAGATCAACTACTCCTGGCAGTATGGTGCCAGCTTCTCCGCTTCCCCCGAGCTGCAGACCATGGCCGCCGGCTGGTATCAGGCTGGCACTGAGGTCATCTTCGCCTGCGGCGGTTCCATGTTCGCCTCTGTCGCCGCTGCTGCCGGCGCTGAGGAGGGCAAGGTCGTCGGCGTGGACGTGGACCAGTCTGGTGAGTCCCCCACCGTGATCACCTCCGCCATGAAGGGCCTGGCTGACTCTGCTCAGTGGGCTCTGGGCAAGTTCTATGCCGGTGAGTTCGCCTCCATCGGCGGTGTCCAGACCTCTCTGGGTGCCAATGAGAACGCCGTGGGTCTGCCCACTGCTACCTGGTCCCTGACCAAGTGGAGCGTTGATTCTTACAAGGTCATGCTGCAGGACATCAAGGACGGCAAGATCGCCATCGACAACAACTACGACAATCTGGCCAGCACCGAGAATGTCACTCTGAACATCGTCGGCTAAGCCTCTGCGTGTCGAACTCCACAGCGCCCGTGCTCTGCACGGGCGCTGTTTTCTTGCTCCAAAGCCCCGGATGCCTCCCGTGGAGATTTGCGGCATCCCGCTTGTCAACCGGCGGCCGTCATGCTATAATTTTCTCAGGAAGCCGGAAGGGGGGGGAACACATGGGACTGCACGACGGGCATCGCCAGCGCAAGCGGGAGCGCTTTCTGAAGCAGGGAGCCGACGGTCTGGCGGATCATGAGGTGCTGGAGCTGCTGCTGTACTATGCCATCCCCCGCCGGGACACCAACGAGTTGGCCCACCGGCTGATCCAGCACTTCGGTACGCTGGACGCCGTGTTTCAGGCTCCGCCGGAGGCACTGATGCAGGTGTCCGGCATCGGGGAGAATGCCGCCGTGCTGTTGAATCTGGTGCCGGCGGCCCAACGCTGCGCCCGGCGCAGCGTCTCTGCCGAACGCATCCTCAACTCCGTGGAGCGCTGCGGTGCCTACTTCATGGACCTGCTGGATGGTCAGCGCCGGGAGCTGCTGTATCAGGTGTGTCTGGACGGCAAGGGAAAGGTGCTTTCCTGCAAATGCCTGTCCCAAGGCAGCGCCGATATGACCTCCCTCAGCATCCGGCAGGTGGTGGAGAACGCCCTGCTGTCCGGCGCCGCAGGCGTGGTGCTGGGCCACAATCACCCCAGCGGCGTGGCGCTGCCCTCGGCGGAGGACCGGGCCGCCACTCTGCAGGTGCGGGACGCTCTGGCCACCATGGATATCCGCCTGCTGGACCACATCATCGTTGCCGACGGTGATTTCGTCTCCATGGAGGCCAGCGGCCTTCTGTACGGCTGACCCACTCAAAGAAAATTCCCCCAGCGCCCCGCTCCATCCGGAGCGGGGCGCTGCCATGTTTTCTCTCTACAAAATCAGAACATTTGTTTCAAAATTCATATTTACATATGGGATTTTTGTGGTAAAATAAAGTGATACACACTGAAATTGCAGGAGGCCCATTCCATGCCCCAGTTCAAAGTTATTTCGGAATATACCCCCTCCGGCGACCAGCCGCAGGCCATTGAAAAGCTGGCGGAGGGACTGGAGAACGGCCTGCGTCAGCAGGTGCTGCTGGGCGTCACCGGCAGCGGCAAGACCTACACCATGGCCAAGGTCATCGAGAAGGTGCAGCGCCCCACGCTGGTGCTGGCCCACAACAAGACGCTGGCGGCCCAGCTGTGCGAGGAGTTCCGGGAGTTCTTCCCGGAAAACGCCGTGGAGTACTTCGTCTCCTACTACGACTACTATCAGCCGGAGGCGTACATCCCCCACACGGATACCTTCATCGAGAAGGACGCCGCCATCAACGCCGAGATCGAGCGCCTGCGCCACAGCGCCACGGCAGCCCTCTTCGAGCGGCGGGACGTCATCGTGGTGGCGTCGGTGTCCTGTATCTACGGCTTGGGGGATCCCATCGACTACGCCAACATGGTCATCTCCCTGCGGCAGGGGAAGGAGTACCCACGGGATCAGCTGCTGCGGAAGCTGGTGGAGATCCGCTACGACCGCAACGACGTGGCCTTCGAGCGCAATATGTTTCGTGTCCGGGGGGACACGGTGGAGATTTACCCGGTGTACGCCAACGGCTACGCCATCCGGGTGGAGTTCTTCGGGGACGAGATCGACCGCATCTCGGAGATCAACCCCGTCACCGGTCAGGCCCAGCGGGTGCTGCAGCACGTGGCCATTTACCCCGCCAGCCACTACGTCACCACCAAGGAGAAGATGGAGCGGGCGGTGCAGGAGATCGAGCGGGAGCTGGCGGAGCGCAAGGCCTACTTCGAGGATCACGGCAAGCTTATTGAGGCCCAGCGCATCGACCAGCGCACCCGGTACGATGTGGAGATGATGCGGGAGCTGGGCTACTGCACCGGCATCGAGAATTACAGCCGGGTCATCTCCGGGCGGGAGCCGGGTTCCCCGCCCACCACGCTGCTGGACTACTTCCCGGAGGACTTTGTCCTCTTTGTGGACGAGAGCCATGTGACCCTGCCGCAGGTGCGGGCCATGTATAACGGCGACCGGGCCAGGAAGGAGAGCCTGGTGGAGTACGGCTTCCGCCTGCCCTGCGCCTATGATAACCGCCCCCTGAAGTTTCCGGAGTTCGAGGAGCGCTTCCGTCAGGCGGTGTTCGTCTCCGCCACGCCGGGGGAGTACGAGCGGGAGGGAGCCGACCAGATCGTGGAGCAGGTGATCCGCCCCACGGGCCTGCTGGACCCCCGTGTGGAGGTGCGGCCCGTTACCGGCCAGATCGACGATCTGGTGGAGGAGATCCGGGTCCGTGCCGCACGGGACGAGCGGGTGCTGGTGACCACCCTCACCAAGCGCATGGCGGAGGATCTGACGGACCACATGAAGGGCCTTGGCCTGCGGGTGCGGTATATGCACTCCGATATCGCCACCATTCAGCGGATGGAGCTGATCCGGGATCTGCGGCTGGGGGAGTTCGACGTGCTGGTGGGCATCAACCTGCTGCGTGAGGGACTGGACCTGCCGGAGGTGTCCATGGTGGCCATTCTGGACGCCGATAAGGAGGGCTTCCTCCGCAGCGAGACCAGCCTCATCCAGACCATCGGCCGGGCCGCCCGCAACGCAGAGGGACTGGTGGTGCTGTACGCCGATACCGTGACTCCCTCCATGAGGGCGGCCATCACCGAGACAGAGCGTCGCCGGAAGAAGCAGGACGCCTACAACAAGGCCCATGGCATCGTTCCCCAGACCATCCGCAAGAGCGTGCGGAAGGTGCTGGAGATCTCCCATTCGGCGGAGGAGGAAAAGACCACTGCCCGCCGCAAGCTGACGGACGCCGAGCGGGAGGCCACCATCCGCCGGCTGGAAAAGGAAATGAAGGAAGCCAGCAAAATGCTGGAATTCGAATACGCCGCCCTGCTGCGTGACCAGATCATCGAGCTGCGGGGTCAGAAGTAAAAGGAGGCGTTATGGCCCATATACCCACCGTGGATATCCGCCAACTGGGGGATATCTCCTTTGACCGCCAGCTGGCGCTGGCCCAGCAGCCCAACCGGGACTACGACGTGGACCGGTGGCTGTTCGTCCCCAACACCTACACCGAGTACCGGTACATTTTGGGTACACGGGGGGAAAAGCCTCTGATCTGCGTGGGCATCAACCCCTCCACCGCCCGGCCCGGTGCGCTGGATCCCACCCTGAAAAGCGTGGAACGCATCGCCCGCAACAGCGGCTTTGACTCCTTCATCATGTTTAACGTCTATGCCCAGCGGGCCACCTCCCCCGACGATATGGAGCGCACCTGCAACCCGGAGCTGCACCGGGAGAATATGCGGGCCTTTGCCTACATTCTCTCCCGCACACCGGATCCGGTGGTGTGGGCGGCCTGGGGGACCATCATCGAGAAGCGGGACTACCTGTGGCCCTGCCTGCGGGATATGATCGCCTTGGGAGAGGCCGCCGGCGCCCGGTGGGTCACCTGCGGCAAGCGCTCTGCGGCGGGGCATCCCCATCACCCTCTGTACCTCCGGGCGGACGCCGTGCCGGAGCCCTTCGACGTGGCGGCCTACGCCGCTGCGGGGGAGGCCCGTGCCGCCGCTGCGGCCCATGGCCGTCGCCGCCGGGTATGAGGAGGGGAGCGCTATGACGGAGAAGCGTGCCGGGCTCAGCGCCATGACCCTGAAATACATCGCCATGGCCACCATGCTGGTGGACCATATGGGGTACGTCCTGTTTCCGTGGATCCTGTGGCTGCGGTGCGTGGGGCGCATCGCCTTTCCCATCTTCGCCTTTCAGATCGCTGAGGGCTGCATCCGCACCCATGACAGGCGGCGGTACGCCCTGCGGCTGCTGCTGTTTGCGGTGCTGACGGAGGTACCCTTCGATCTGGCCTTCAGCGGCCGGCCGCTGGATCCGAGCTACCAGAATGTCCTGTGGACGCTGCTGGCCGGGGCGCTGGTGTGCTGGGCGGCGGACTGGGCGCAGAGGACCCCGGACGCCCTGCACCTTCTGGCGGCCACGGCGGCGTTTGCCGGGGCCTTCTGGCTGCTGGAGGTCTGCCATACGGACTACGGCGGCTGGGGCATGGCCCTGATTTTGTTGTTTCACCTGTCCCGTGGGAACCGGCTGATCCAGCTGGCGGGACTGGCGGTGTTCTGTGTCGCCAGCGTAGGCGGCGTCAGCATCGAACTGTACGCACTGGTGAGCCTTGCCTTCATCTGGCTCTATGACGGGCGGCGGGGCTATTGCAGCCGCCCCATCCAGTGGCTGTGCTACGCATTTTATCCCGTTCACCTGCTGCTCCTGTGGCTCTATGCCCGGACGGTGGACGGCATATGGTATTTGACATAAGGAGATACATCATGGCAAAGCATAAAGAGGAAAAGACCAACGTCATGCGGGTGCTGGATCAGAAGAAGATCCCCTATACCGCCCACACCTACGACCCGGAGAGCGGCATCGACGGCGTGTCCGTGGCCCGTTCGCTGGGGCAGGATCCGGCATCGGTGTTCAAAACGCTGGTGGCCCGTGGGGCCAGCGGCGGTTACTATGTGTTCGACATTCCCGTGGCTGCCACGCTGGACCTGAAAAAAGCCGCCCATGCCGTGGGGGAGAAGTCCGTGGCCATGCTGCCTCAGAAGGAACTGCTGCCCCTGACGGGCTACGTCCACGGCGGGTGCAGCCCCGTGGGCATGAAAAAGCTGTTCCCCACGGTGTTCCATGAGACGGCGGCGAGCCTGCCTGTCATCATGGTGTCGGCGGGGAAGCTGGGGCACCAGATCGCCTGCGACCCCAAGGCACTGTTGGCGCTGGTGAGGGCCGATACGGCGGATATCATCACGGAGGAATGACGGATGCAGCTGCGTTTTATCGACGAGCACAATGACCGGGGCCACCTGCTGTGGGCGGAGGAGCCGGTGGGGTTGGCCCTGCGGGGCGAGACGCAGCAGGCGGCGCTCTCCAAGCTCCCGGCGGAGCTGACGGCCTATCGCCGCTGGCTGGGTCTGCCGCCGGTGCCGGCGGTGGGAGTCATCACGCAGGAGGCGGCCAGCCCTCTCAACGTCCACGATGCCGACAGCGACATCCTGCTGCCCTCCGAGCGCCGTCCCCTGACGGCGGAGGAGTATGAAGCACTGAAGGCACTGGCCCTGCGGTCGGCGGAGGACTTCCTGACGCTGTACCGCTCCATCCCCGACAAGACACACACCACCCTCCCCCAGCGGGAGACCTTCTACGGGGACGTCCCCCTGACGGCGGAGGAGATGTACCGGCATACGAAAAACGTCAACGCCTACTACTTCGGAGAGATCGGGGTGGAGGTCGGCAACGAGCCGGATATCCTCATCTGCCGCCGGGCGGGCTTCGCCGCACTGGAGCGACAGCCCCGGTACCTTCACAATGCCGTGTTCCACGGCAGCTATGACGAGGACTGGACGCTGCGGAAGGTGCTGCGCCGCTTTGTGTGGCATGACCGCATCCATGGCCGGGCCATGTGGCGCATGGCCTGCGCCCTCTGCGGCAGCCGCCGGGTGGCCGACCCCTATCGCTTCGCATAAATCGGAGATCAACAGGAGAAAAACACCATGCAGGATCATATTTATATCAAGGGCGCACGGGAGAATAACCTCAAGAACATCGACGTCACCATCCCGCGGGACAAGCTGGTGGTGCTGACGGGCCTCTCCGGCAGCGGCAAGTCCTCTCTGGCCTTTGACACCATCTACGCCGAGGGCCAGCGCCGGTATGTGGAGAGCCTGTCCAGCTACGCCCGGATGTTTCTGGGCCAGATGGATAAGCCCGATGTGGACTATATCGACGGCCTGTCCCCGGCCATTTCCATCGACCAAAAGACCACCAGCAAGAACCCCCGCTCCACGGTGGGCACGGTGACGGAGATCTACGACTATCTCCGCCTGCTGTGGGCCCGCATCGGCACCCCCCACTGCCCTAAGTGCGGCAAGGAGATCCGCCAGCAGACCATCGACCAGATCATCGACCAGATCCTTGCCCTGCCGGAGGGGACTCGGATTCAGGTGCTGGCCCCGGTGGTCCGGGGCCGCAAGGGGGAACACGCCAAGGTGCTGGAAGATGCCCGACGCTCCGGCTACGTCCGGGTGCGGGCCGACGGGAGCCTCTATGACCTGTCGGAGGACATCCCGCTGGAGAAGAACAAGAAGCACCACATCGAGATCGTGGTGGACCGGCTCATCGTCCGGCCCGACCTTGGCCAGCGGCTGACGGACTCCGTGGAGACGGCGTCCCACCTCTCCGGCGGCATCGTCATCGTGAATCTGCTGCGGGAGGAGCAGGATCTGGTCTTTTCCCAGAACTACGCCTGCGACGACTGCGGCATCAGCATCGAGGAGCTGACGCCCCGGATGTTCTCCTTCAACAACCCCTACGGCGCCTGCCCCACCTGCACGGGGCTGGGGATGCAGCTGAAGGCGGACCCCGCCCTCATCATCCCCGACGACAGCCTCTCCATTCTGGACGGAGCCATCACTGCCAGCGGCTGGAACTCCATCCGCTCCGACGGCATCAGCCGGATGTACTTCGAGGCCCTGTCCAAGAAATATCAGTTCTCCCTCCGAACCCCGGTGCGGGAGCTGCCGGAGTCCGTGCGGCAGATCATCCTCTACGGCACCGGCGGCGAGAAGCTGGAGCTGCACTATGACCAGCCCCGTGGCAAGGGCGTATTGTATCAGCCCTTCGAGGGGGTGGCCAACAATCTGGAGCGCCGGTATCAGGAGACTCAGTCCGACGCCAGCAAGCGGGAGATCGAGGAGTTCATGTCCCAATGCCCCTGCCCGGCCTGTCAGAGCCGCCGTCTGAAGCCGGAGGCACTGGCGGTGACGGTGGGCGGCCTGTCCATCTGGCAGGCTACGGAGTTGCCGGTAGACGAGGAGCTGGCCTTCTTCAACAGCCTGACCCTGACGGAGACGCAGCAGCTCATCGCCGCACAGATCTTGAAGGAGATCCGCTCCCGGTTGGGCTTTTTGCAGTCCGTGGGCCTCAGTTACCTGACCCTGTCCCGCTCCAGCGGCACCCTGTCCGGCGGCGAGAGCCAGCGTATCCGGCTGGCCACGCAGATCGGCAGCAGCTTGATGGGAGTGCTGTATATTCTGGACGAGCCCTCCATCGGCCTGCACCAGCGGGACAACGACAAGCTGCTGGCCACCCTCTGCCGCCTGCGGGATCTGGGCAACACCCTCATTGTGGTGGAGCACGACGAGGACACCATGCGGGCCGCCGACTATCTCATCGACATCGGCCCCGGCGCCGGGGCCCACGGCGGACAGGTGGTGGCCGCCGGTACGCCGGAGGAGGTCATGGCCAATCCCGACAGTCTGACGGGCCAGTATCTCAGTGGGAAAAAGCGCATCGAGGTGCCGGCTGCCCGCCGTCCCGGCAACGGGAAATTTCTGACGGTGCGGGGCGCACGGGAGAATAACCTGAAAAACATCGACATCTCCGTGCCGCTGGGGACCTTCACCTGTGTCACCGGCGTCTCCGGCAGCGGCAAGTCCTCTCTGGTCAACGAGATCATCTATAAGCGGCTGGGCGCCGAGCTGAACCGCATGAAGACCCACCCCGGCAAGCACACCGCCATGGAGGGACTGGAGTATCTGGACAAGGTGGTAGGCATCGACCAGAGCCCCATCGGCCGCACGCCCCGCTCCAACCCCGCCACCTACACCAACCTCTTCAACGACATACGCAATCTCTTTGCCGCCACGCAGGAGGCCAAGGCCCGTGGCTACGGGCCGGGGCGCTTCTCCTTTAACACCCGTGGCGGCCGGTGCGAGGCCTGCTCCGGCGACGGTCTGCTGAAGATCGAGATGCACTTTCTGGCGGACGTGTACGTCCCCTGCGAGGTGTGCCACGGCAAGCGCTATAACCGGGAGACGCTGGAGGTGAAATACAAGGGCAAGAGCATCGCTGACGTGCTGGATATGACGGCGGAGGAGGCGCTGGCCTTCTTTGCCCCGGTGCCGAGGATCGCCGAAAAGCTTCGGACCCTCTGCGATGTGGGACTGGGCTATGTGAAGCTGGGCCAGTCCTCCACCACTCTCTCCGGCGGTGAGGCCCAGCGGGTGAAGCTGGCCACGGAGCTGTCCCGCCGCGCTACGGGCCGCACCTTCTATATTCTGGACGAGCCCACCACGGGCCTGCACTCCGACGATGTGAAGAAGCTGCTGGAGGTGCTGCAGCGTCTGGTGGACGCCGGGAACACGGTGCTGGTCATCGAGCACAATCTGGATGTCATCAAGTCCGCCGACTGGCTCATCGATCTGGGCCCGGAGGGCGGCGCCGGGGGAGGAACCCTCGTCTGCGCCGGTACTCCGGAGACGGTGGCGGCCTGCGAGGCCTCGTACACCGGCCAGTATCTGAAGAAGTATCTGTTCTGACTGTCTGCGCCGGTTGCGGCGGCGGAGAAAATGTGATAAGCTGGCATCGAGACACCTGCCCTCCCGCCTTCTGCATACAATGGCATGAGGTGATGGCATGGAACTGATGGGAGACGGCCTCATTGCCTTTTTGGCGGCGGTGGGCGTGAGCACCATCCTCTGGCTGCTGGCAGAGACGCTGCTGCACCGTCATAGGCCGGTGGCGGAGGCTATATTGGTGCTGCCGGTCCGGGGCGACGGGGCCACGCTGGAGCGGGCTCTGCGCCTGACCATGGAGCAGCGCACGACGGGGGAGACCCCCATCCTGCTGGCGGACTGCGGGCTGGACGAGACGGGGCTGCGTCTGGCGCAGGGCCTGGCGCAGCGATACAGCCGGGTGCAGCTTTGCCCGGCGGAGGAATTGGAAAATTATCTGAAGTGAGGAACGAGCTATGGGTGAGCGCTGCACGGTGGAGGGAACCGTCCAACACGTTATCTTCCAGAATGAGGAGAACGGCTATACGGTGCTGGGCCTGCTGACGGAGGAGGGTGAGCTGGTGACAGTGGTGGGCTGTATCCCCTGCGTGGCCCCCGGCGAAAAGCTCACCGCCGACGGCCTGTGGGTCAGCCACCCCTCTTACGGTCAGCAGTTCGCCGCCGAGACGGTGGAGCGTCTAATGCCGGAGACGGAGGAGGAACTCATCAGCTACCTCTCCTCCGGCATCATCAAGGGCGTCGGCCCTGCCACGGCGGAGCGGCTGGTGGAGCGGTTCGGCGGCGAGACGCTGGCTGTTATCGAGGAGGAGCCGGAGCGGCTGAGCACCGTCAAGGGCATCACCTCCAAGCGGGCCATGGAGATCTCCGCCGCCTTCCGGGAGCTGACGGGACTGCGTCGGGTCATGGAGTTTCTGGCCCGGTACGAGCTGCCGGTGGAACTGGCCATGCGGCTGTACCGCACCTACGGAGCCGATGCGCTGCCCCGCCTCCGGGCGGACCCCTATCTGCTGGCGGGGGAGCGCTACGGCGTAGCCTTTGCCGATGTGGACGAGATCGCTCTGAGTATGGGCTTCGGCGGCGACAGCCCCTGCCGCACGGAGGCGGCGGTGCTGTACGAGCTGGAGCACAATCTGGGCAACGGCCATGTGTTCCTGCCCCGGCCCAAGCTGCTGGCGGCCACGGAACAGCTCATCGGCGCCCCACCGGAGCTGGTGGAGCAGGCGCTGGACACATTGGAGAGCCGTGGCGCCGTGGTAGAGGAGCGGATCGCACGGGTGGACGCCTGTTACCTGCGCCGGATGTATCTGGCGGAAAGCGAGACAGCCCGGCGGCTGCTGGCGCTGCGGGATGCCCCCCGGTCACAGGGCCGGGGCGTGGAGAAGCTGATCCGGGAGATGGAGGAGCAGCAGGGCATCGCCTATGCCCCTCAGCAGCGTCAGGCGGTGGAGTTGGCGGCCCGCACCGGCGTGCTGCTGCTGACCGGCGGCCCCGGCACCGGCAAGACCACCTCCACACGGGGCATCGTGGCCCTTTTCGAGGGCATGGGCCTTCAGGTGCTGCTGCTGGCCCCCACAGGCCGTGCCGCCAAGCGCATGAGCGAGCTGTGCCGCCGGGAGGCCCAAACCATCCACCGGGCGCTGGGAATGACCTATAACGAGCTCACCGGCGAGACGGTGTTTAAGAAAAACGGCAAGGAGCCGCTGGAGGCCGATGCCGTCATTGTAGACGAGATGAGCATGGTGGACCTGCCGTTGATGCAGGCATTGCTGGAGGCTGTGAAGCCCGGCTGCCGTCTGGTGATGGTGGGGGACCCCGATCAGCTGCCCTCCGTTGGCCCCGGCAACGTGCTGGGGGATCTGCTGCGCTCCCACGCAGTGGCCGCCGTGTCCCTGACGGAGGTGTTCCGTCAGGCGGAGCGCTCCGCCATCATCCGCAATGCCCACGCCGTCAACAGCGGCCGTCCTCCGGAGCTTGGCAGCGGCCAAAACGACTTCTTTTTCCTGTGCCGCCGGGCCCCGGATCGTCTGGTGCAGACGGTGGTGGACCTGTGCCGCACCCGCCTGCCGGACAACATGGGCATCCCCGCCGATCAGATTCAGGTGCTGTCTCCCACCCGCCGGGGCCTCACCGGCACCGTGAGCCTGAACCGGGCGCTGCAGGCGGCTTTGAACCCGCCTGCCCCGGACAAGCACCAGAAGACGTGGGGGGAACTGATCTTCCGGGAGGGGGACCGGGTCATGCAGACCCGCAACAACTACGACGTTCTCTGGCAGAAGGATGACGGCGAGATGGGTACCGGCATCTTCAACGGCGACGTGGGGATCATTCAGGAAATCGACCCCGGCGGCGAGCTGGTGACCATCCGCTTCGATGACCGCACCAGCGTCTATACCCCGGATCTGCTGGGCCAGCTGGACATGGCCTATGCCATGACGGTACATAAGGCGCAGGGCAGCGAGTACCGGGCCGTGGTGCTGGTCAGCGCCCCTGCCGCCGCATCCCTGATGGTGCGGGGGGTGCTGTATACTGCCATCACGCGGGCCAGAGAGCTGCTGGTAATGGTGGGGGACGATGTGATTCCCGGAAAAATGGCGGAAAACGACCGGCAGGCCCGGCGATACAGCGGCCTGCGCCGCAGACTCATGCAGGGAGGTGGCAGCGATGGCGCTTCAGGATGATCTGAACCGGCTGCAAAAGCAGCTGGGGAATTTTCTCTTTCCCCGGAAATGTCCCTTCTGCGGGACCGCCACCGGCGGCCGCCTGCTGTGCGGCAGCTGCGAAAGGACTCTGCCCTATACCGGGGAGAACGCCCTGCGTCAGGGAACCTTCGGGCGGTGCGCCTCGCCGCTGTACTATACCGGCCCCGTCCGGGAGGCTATCCTTCGCTTTAAATTTCAGGGCCACACCGGCGGGCTGGACTGCTTCGGCCGTCTGCTGGCCGACTGCGCCGCCCGGTGGTATTCCGGCGAGTTTGACACCGTGACGTGGGTGCCGGTGAGCCGCAAGCGCCTGCGGCAGCGGGGCTTTGACCAGTCCCGCCTGCTGGCGGCCAGCCTGTGCGTGGATTGGCACGTGGCCCCGGTGGAGACCCTCCGCAAGGCGGTGGACAACCCCGCCCAGTCGGGGCTCACCGACGCCGAGCATCGCCGGGCCAACGTGCTGGGAGTCTACGAGGCCCTGCCGGAGAACGTCCGGGACAAGCGTCTCCTGCTCATCGACGATATCGTCACCACCGGCTCCACCCTCACCGAGTGCGTCCGGGTGCTGCGGGAGGCCGGGGCCGCCGACGTGGTGTGCCTGACGCTGGCCCGCACCAAGGAGGAGCACTGATTAAGGGGAGTGCGGCATGCGGCGAGACACCGCCGGTATGGAAATGCCGCAAACGGCGCACAATAGCACCGGGACTTGTCTGCGGCGGGATGTGATTTCCTAAAAAACTGTGAACATTTGTTTACGAAGCCATAAAACCGGGAAAACACTCTTGCAAAATGCGGAAAGCGCCTTTATAATTGTAGCTTAGAGAAGAATCGGCTGCCTGCAGCCGTGTCCCATAACAGAAGAAAACGAGGTGCAGCGTATGTGTTCATTGGCAAAGGATATCGGGATCGATCTGGGTACCGCATCGGTACTGGTCTATATTAAGGGTAAGGGCGTCGTGCTCAACGAGCCGTCTGTGGTGGCCATCGACAAGAATACCGGCCGCCTGCTGAAGGTGGGCGCCGAGGCTCAGGCCATGCTGGGCCGTACTCCCGGCAACATCGTGGCCATCCGCCCCCTGCGGGACGGCGTCATTTCCGACTACGATATGACGGAGCGGATGCTCAAGGAGTTCATCCGCAAGGTCACCGGCGGCTTCCACCTGTTCCCGCCCCGGATCATGGTGTGCGTCCCCTCCGGCATCACGGAGGTGGAAGAGCGTGCCGTCATCGACGCCGGCCGTCAGGCAGGCGCCCGCCGTGTCTACCTCATCGAGGAGCCCGTGGCGGCAGCCATCGGCGCCGGCATCGACATCACCAAGCCCGACGGCCACATGGTGGTGGATATCGGCGGCGGCACCAGCGACATCGCCGTCATCAGCCTCTCCGGCGTGGTGGAGTCCGCCTCCATCAAGGTGGCCGGCGACCAGTTCAACGAGGCCGTCGTCAAGTATATGCGCCGCAAGCATAACATTCTCATCGGCGAGCGCACGGCGGAGCAGATGAAGATGGAGATCGGCTGCGTCTATCCCAAGGAGGAGGAGGCCACCATCGAGATCAAGGGCCGCTGCCTGATGACGGGCCTGCCCAAGACCATCACCGTCAACTCCACCGAGATGATGGAGGCCTTCGAGGAGCCGGTGGAGCGTATCCTGGAGGCGGTTCACAACGTGTTGGAGCGCACGCCCCCGGAGCTGGTGGCGGATATCTCCAATAACGGCATCGTCATGACCGGCGGCGGCAGTCTGGTGGACGGCTTCGACAAGCTCATCACCGCCCGCACCGGCATCCATACGGTGGTGGCGGAGGACGCCATCTCCTGCGTGGCGGAGGGTACCGGCAAGAGTCTGGACTCTCTGGGCGATATGCAGGACGGAACGGTGAATCTGTCCCGCAGAAGACAGATGAACTGAGAAGCATTGACTTTGCACCGAAAAGCAGAGCTTCGGCTCTGCTTTTCCTGTAACCGGGCCGGGAGCGGAATCCCTGTCCCGCAGCATCAGAAAAGGAGGAGTCCCCATGAAGTTTTCCAGCAAAGTGCAGAAATGCGGCCTGTCGCCCATGCGTAAATTCCACCCCTATGCGGTGGCCGCCGAGGCCAAGGGCCGGAACATCTATCACCTGAACATCGGTCAGCCGGATATCGAGACCCCCAAGGCGTTCTTCGATGCCGTCCGCAGCTTTGACCAGCCGGTGCTGGAGTACGCACCCTCTCCCGGCGTCCCCGCCCTCATCGAGGCCATCCGGGACTACTATGCTGCGCTGGATATGCACTTCGCCGCCGAGGATATCCTCATCACCAACGGCGGCTCCGAGGCGCTCCAGATCGCCATGAACTGCATTCTCGACGACGGCGACGAGATTCTCATCCCGGAGCCCTTCTACCCCAACTACAACACCATGGCCCGCACCTGCGGCGCCGTGATCCACCCGGTGTCCACCTCCCCGGAAGAGGGGTACTTCTACGCCGACCGCCGCCGCATCGAAGCGGAGATCACCCCCCGCACCCGTGCCATTCTGGTGACCAACCCCGGCAATCCTACCGGCACCGTCCTGACCCATGAGGAGATGGAGATGCTGGTGGACGTGGCCCGGCAGCACGACCTGTTCCTCATCGGTGATGAGGCCTACCGGGAGTTTGTCTACGCCGGGGAGCCTCTCCAGTCCTTCGGTGAGTTCACCGATGCAGCGGAGAACGTCATCCTCATCGACACGGTGTCCAAGCGCTTCTCCGCCTGCGGCGCTCGCATCGGCTGCCTCATCTCCCGCAACCGGGAGCTCATGGCCCACGCTATGAAGTATGCTCAGTGCCGTCTGGCGGTGCCGACGCTGGACCAGTTGGCCTCCGCCGCATTGTATCAGGTGGGGCCGGAGTATTTCGCCGCCGCCCGTGAGGAGTATAAGTGCCGCCGTGACACGGTGGTCCGCAAGCTCCAGCAGATTCCCGGCGTGGTCTGTAAATGTCCCAAGGGCGCCTTTTATCTGATGGCCGCTCTGCCGGTGGACGATGCCGACACCTTCCAGCAGTGGCTGCTGGAGGAGTTCGAGGATCACGGCGATACCGTCATGTTTGCCCCCGGCGAGCCCTTCTACGGCACTCCCGGCAAGGGCAAAAACGAGATCCGCATTGCCTACGTCCTGAAGCAGCAGGATCTGGAGCGTGCCATGGATCTGCTGGCGCTGGGTATCCGTGCCTATCAGCAGCGATAAAGAACCACAGCCGGAGCGTTTCGCTCCGGCTGCCCTTCCGTCAGGAAAGCGAGGATATGATGATGTTTCAAGGCTATGACCAGCAGACGGTGGATTTTCTCTGGGGCATCCGCTTCAATAACGACCGCAGCTGGTTTCAGGAGCATAAAGAGCAGTACCAGACCCACCTGCTGGCCCCCACCCGTGCGCTGGGGGAGCAGCTCTACGACGGCCTCCATGCCATGCTGCCCCATGAGCCGCTGATACTGAAGGTCAGCCGCATCTACCGGGATGCCCGCCGCCTCCATGGGCAGGGGCCCTATAAGGATCACCTATGGCTCTGTGTCCGTACCGGCGATCAGGACTGGACCGGCCGCCCCACCTTCTACTTTGAGATCGCTCCGGACTATTACAGCTACGGCATGGGCTTCTGGTGTGCCGCCCCGGCCCTCATGGCCCTGTACCGCCAGCGCATCGACGCCGACCCCAAGCCGCTGGAGAAGCTGGTGCGCCGCTTTGACCGCCAGCAGACCTTCCGGCTCAACGGCCCGGAGTATGCCCGCAGCAAGGGACAGGTGTCCGACCTCCTGCGCCCGTGGTATCAGAAAAAATCCCTGTCCCTGCAATGCGAAGCCCCGCTGGACCAGCGTATTTTCAGCCCCCAGCTGCCGCAGGAGATTCTGGAGAGCTTCCGGGAGCTGCTGCCCTTCTACCGCTACTTTACAGATCTCTGTGCAGCCCTGCCTCGTCAGGAGGGGAAAGACGAATGAATAAAAACCCGGCAGACCTTCGGTCTGCCGGGTTTTTGCGGAACGGTAAAATGCGGTAAAAACCCCCGGAATTTGCAGAAAGTACTTGAATTCTGTCAAGCACGGTGCTATGATACAACTATCAAGCGTGCGGCCAAAAGCCCGTGGGCTTTTTATCGTTTCATTGAAACGATAAAGGGTGTTCAAAGGGAGTGTCATCTTGAGGAGAGGCGCAGCCCCGACGTGAGGATCCGTATTCCCCTTTGCAGCGTCCCGCTACAAAAGCCTGCCAGCCAAGAGCCCCACACGCAAAAAATAGGAGGAGATACTTATGACAAACCGCAAGAGCACCAAACGGGCCTTGCTGGGCAGCGTCATGGCCATGGTTCTGTGCCTGGCTATGCTAGTAGGCGCTACCTTCGCATGGTTCACCGACACCGCATCCACCGGGGTCAATAAGATCCAGGCCGGTAATCTGGATGTGGCGTTGGAAATGAAGGATGCCGCTGGCCAGTGGGTCTCTGCCGAGGGCAAGACGCTGGACTTCGTCAAGGCTGCTGATGCCAAGGGCGAAGCCATCCTGTGGGAGCCGGGCTGCACCTATACCCTGCCGGAGCTGCGTGTCGTCAACAACGGCAATCTGGCCCTGAAGTACAAGGTGACCATCACCGGCATCAACGGCAGCGCCAAGCTGAACGAGGCCATCGAGTGGACCATCGGCGATGTGGCGATGGGCGCTGAGCAGCATCTGGCGGCCGGTGAGAGCAATGAGTTCACCATCAAGGGCCACATGAAGGAGTCTGCCGGCAACGAGTACATGAACGAGTCCATTGACGGCATCGCCATCACCGTTGCGGCTACGCAGGACACCGTGGAGAACGACAGCTTCGGCAACACCTACGATGAGGATGCGAAGTATCCGATTGTTGCCATGGATACTCTCCAGGAGCTGATTAATAACGCCACTGAACCTGTGTCTGCGAAGCTGGAAGGCGATATTGCCGGAAGTCTTACGGTTCCCCAGGATAAAGATGTCACGCTGGATCTTAATGGTTTTACGCTGACCGGCGGCGACTCCCATGCGATTTTGAACCATGGTACGCTGTGCATAAAGGACAGCAGTGGCACTGGAAAGATCGTTGCGTCAAAAGCCAATACATCTGCGCTTCGTAACGCTGCTGTTTGCGTGATAGACGGCGGTACCTTCACCCGCGCGGCTGGGGTGGACAACAAGTGGCACACTGTGGAAAACTTTGGTACCATGACCTTCAACGGCGGTAAAGTGATTGCTGAAGACGGTCAATCATTTGCCATTGTCAACGGTTGGAATTATATAAATCCCGGCGAACAAAAAGCTACCATGACGATCAACAACATCGAAATGGAGGCCGGTCCAAACGGTTTAAAAAACTGCGCTGGTGGCACTCTGACAATGAACGATGGCACATTACATTGTACCGGTTACTGGGGATTGTCCAATGACTCAACCGGTGTTGCAACGATTAACGGCGGCAAAATCATTTCTGACAAATACGTTGCCATTTCCAACGGCGGTGCAAAGATGGAGATCAACGGTGGTACATTTACCGGCCCTCAGGGAAGCCTTTATGTGCAGCATTATGCACATGATACAGTCGTAAAGGGCGGTAGCTATCAGAATGAGACAGAGGCGTTTATGCAGCATTATTGTGCTGAAGGCTATACAGCTACGCTTAAAGACGGTATGGTTGTCGTAAGCAAGGATTGATTATTGTATAAGTCCAAACCCCTTTTCAAGTCCTCTCACTCCTCGGAGTGAGAGGCAATCAAAGGGCATATCGTCGACACAAGCTTTGTATCTTTCCGCCCGCCGTAAGCGGCAGGCGTCAATCACGGTGCTGTGTCTCCTCTCCCCAACAAAACCGCTTTGCTTGTTTTGTCGGGGACCCCGGATGAATATGCCTTTTGATTGCCTATACAAATTCCATCGAAAACTGAGCGCAATGTAATGAAGGTGTACCCCGTCTTCCTCCACCGGGCGAAGCACACGGCAAAGGAGGTGCAGAAACCATGGGTTTCTGCCGGCGTTCTTTGGAAACCACCTCGCTGTATCCGCCTGTGGCGGATACAGCGAGGTGGTTTCCAGGAAGTGTCCCGGTTTCCATGCCGCAACGTGGCCGGAAATCGGCTGACACGACGGGGTAGATTTTCTGCCGCTATTGGCAGAAAGCTACCCTCCGGAGGCAAAATACAAAAACACCCCAACAAAATAGCAGCCCCTCCGCCTTGCGGTGGAGGGGCTGTAATTTCATAAGCTGCTTTCCAAGAAAAGCTTACTTCTGATCGCAGTTGGGGCAGTGGCCATTCTCATCCAGATGAGCGCCGCAGCGGGTGCAGAAGCTGGGCGCCACGGGAGCCGCCTGCTCAGCGGGCCGGAAGGGAGTCGACCGCTGGGCAGGAGCCGCAGGAGCCACGGGCGTCACCGGAGCAGCGGGCTTAGCGGGCTGGGTACGGTGCAGCTCCGGCACGGCGAACAGGTCGGCGTCGGCGCTGCGCTCGTTCTGGTTTTTCAGCTTGCGGTTGATGGAGATGACGTTCTTCAGCAGCAGGACCGCCATCATCAGCAGCTCATAGCACAGACGCACCGCAATGGGGCCCAGCACCATCAGCAGGATGCCGTAGCCGCCCAGCCAGTGACGGCCGGTCCAAGTTTCCGGAGCCATGAACAGCATGAAGAAGCCGCACAGAATGACGTAGGCCGTCACGAAGATGTATAGAGCCTGCAGGATCTTCTCCACGATCAGGAACTTAAAGTTCACAGCGTCGTGGAGGAACTTGCCGAAGCGGCCCAGCTTCTCCCGCTTTCTCTCCGGTACGATCATCACAAAAGCTACCACCGTAGCGGCGATAGCGAGGATCGTGGCGATGATGCCGAAAGCACCCATATTGGCGTTCAGGGCGCTCAGACTGGTCATAGAATTCATAAGTACCATTCCTTTCTCTATGTGTGTGATCTCTATCTCCATAGCTTTGCCGGATTTCGACAAAACCACGAGAATATCGTATCACGAAAGGGGAAGCTTGTCAACATCCGACCAAAGTGGACAGAGGCAGGACGGATATCCACTTGACAAATGGTCCCAAAATGGGTATATTATGTACCAGTCAAGTGAATATCTTCCACCTTGGGGGAGTAATTCCACTTCGCAGCCTGCGGAGTGAGGCAGTTTCGTCAAACCGGCGTTCAGGCGCCCGGACTGCTTTGAAAGAATGAGACTCATACGTGGGCTTCGGCCTGCGCATGAGTTTTTTTGTTACGCCGGGTGGGTAAAATGGAGATGGGGGGAGGACCCCCGAAGAAGGAGTGGTTGGATGCAAAAGGAATACACCCAAACAAAGGAACAGGTGCTGGAGGGCCTGCGGACAGACCGGCAGGGCCTTTCGGCGCAGGAGGCGGAGAAGCGCCTTCGGGAGCACGGAGAGAATCGCCTGAAGGAGGCGGAGAAGCTGACCTTGTTTCAGCGGTTCGTGCAGCAGCTGAAGGACCCCATGCTGCTGATCCTGCTGGCGGCGGCAGCGGTGTCCGCCGTGACCAATATCCTGTCCCACGAGAGCTTTACGGAGGTCATCATCATCCTGCTGGTGGTGCTGCTGAACGCCATTCTGGGTGTGGTGCAGGAGAGCAAGGCGGAGGCCGCCATTGAAGCCCTCCAGACTATGACCGCCGCCACCTGCAAGGTGCTGCGGGACGGGCAGCAGGTGACCATGGAGAGCCGCCTGCTGGTACCCGGCGACGTGGTGCTGCTGGAGGCGGGCGACGCCGTCCCGGCGGACGGGCGCATTTTGGAGAGCGCCTCCATGAAGATCGAGGAGGCAGCCCTCACCGGCGAGAGTGTCCCCGTCAGCAAGTTTACGGAGCCCCTCGCCGGGGAACAAGTGTCGCTGGGCGACCGGAAGAACATGGCCTACATGGGCTCGGCGGTGGTATACGGCCGGGGCCGCATGGTGGTCACCGCCACGGGCATGGACACGGAGATGGGTAAGATCGCCGGTGTGCTGGCCCAGACGGAGCAGGAGGAGACGCCCCTGCAGCGTAAGCTGACCCAGCTGGGCAGCACCCTGTCCAAGATGGTGCTGGCCATTTGCGTGTTCATCTTTGTATTTGACCTGCTGGTGGCGGGTTCCCTGACGCTGGAGAGCGTGTTGGAGACCTTCATGGTGGCGGTGTCGCTGGCGGTGGCCGCCATTCCGGAGGGTCTTGCCACGGTGGTAACGGTGGTGCTCTCCATCGGCGTCACCAAGATGAGCCAGCACAACGCTGTGATCCGCCGTCTGACGGCGGTGGAGACGCTGGGCTGCACGCAGGTCATCTGCTCCGATAAGACCGGTACCCTCACACAGAATAAAATGACGGTGGTGGAGCACACCGGCCCGGAGGGACTGCTGGGTACCGCTATGACCCTCTGCAACGACGCCGTGGAGAATCCCGACGGCACGGTGCAGGGCGAGCCCACGGAGGCGGCGCTGGTGCGCTTCGGCGTGGACAGCGGGCTGGATAAGAACCGGCTGGAGCAGGAGCAGCCCCGTGCGGCGGAGGCTCCCTTCGACTCCTCCCGGAAGATGATGTCCACCATCCACCGCATGGATAACGGCTTCATTCAGTACACCAAGGGCGCACCGGATGAGGTGCTGCGCCGCTGCTCCCGGTATGAGGAGAACGGCCAAATGCTGCCCATGACCGAGGAGAAGCGTCAGGAAATTCTGGCGCAGAACAAGGCCATGGCGGATAAGGCCCTGCGTGTGCTGGCGGCGGCCATCCGCCTGTGGGAGGGCGGCCTGCCCAAGGACGACAGCCCGGAGTATCTGGAGCAAGATTTGTGCTTCGTGGGTCTGGCGGGCATGATCGACCCGGTGCGTCCGGAGGTGAAGGCCGCCATCCAGCAGTGCCGCACGGCAGGCATCCGGCCGGTGATGATCACCGGCGACCACAAGGATACCGCCGTGGCCATCGCCAAGGAGTTGGGGATATTGGACGATCCCTCGCAGGCCGTTACCGGCAGCGCTCTGGACAGCCTCAGCGACGAGGAGTTGGCCAAAGAGGTGGAGAAGTACAGCGTGTACGCCCGCGTGCAGCCGGAGCATAAGGTCCGCATCGTTAACGCATGGCGCAAGCGGGGGGCCGTGACGGCTATGACCGGCGACGGCGTCAACGACGCCCCGTCTATCAAGTCCGCCGACATCGGTGTGGGCATGGGCATCACCGGCACCGACGTCACCAAGAACGTGGCGGATATGGTGCTGGCCGACGACAACTTTGCCACCATCGTGGGCGCCGTAGGCGAGGGCCGCCGTATCTACGACAATATCCGCAAGGCCATTCAGTTCCTGCTGGCCTCCAATATGAGCGAGGTGCTGGGCGTGTTCGTGGCTACACTGCTGGGCTTTACCCTGATGAACCCGGTGCATCTGCTGTTCATCAACCTCATCACCGACTGCTTCCCGGCGCTGGCACTGGGCCTGGAGCGGGAGGAGCCGGACGTGATGGAGCGGCCGCCCCGCCCCTCTGATGACGGCATTTTCGCCGGTGGTCTGGGCTGGGACATCGCCTATCAGGGCATCCTCATTACCGTTATCACGTTGGTCTCCTACATCATCGGCCACTGCATGGAGGTGGGGTATTTCGAAATGCCCAAGGGCGTCTCCGACGACGGTATGACCATGGCCTTCCTGACCATGAGTATGTGCGAGATCTTCCACAGCTTCAATATGCGCTCTCAGCGGCGCAGCGTGTTCAGCCTATCCAGTCACAACAAGGTGCTGTGGTTGGCCATGATCGGCAGTCTGCTGCTGACCACCGTGGTGCTGGAGGTGCCCTTCATCGCCAACGCCTTCGGATTTACGCCGGTGAGCTGGACGGAGTACGGTATTGCGCTGGGTCTGGCGGTGCTGGTGATCCCCGTGGTGGAGATCGTAAAAGCCTGCCAGCGGGCCCATGGCCGGAGAAAGAAACAGCTTTAAGCCTGTCGAATCGCATCCGCCGGGGCGGCTTTTGCCGCCCCGGCGCTCTGTCAGAATCCTATAAAATGCCGGGTCACCGCCCGGCGTTTTTCTTTCTGCGGGAATTTGCGTGGCGGCGAAAAGTGTGGTACAATCATCTATTATGACAAATTCCTCGGAAGGAGGCGTATCTATATGAGCGATGAACGGATGGAGCAGAACCGGCAGCCGGAAAAGGCAGATGTGGTGTTCTTTTCCCCGGAGATGCTGCGGCTGGCGGATCAGCACCGGCGGGAGCAGCAGGAGCGGCTGGAGAACTGCCGCCAGGCGGCCCAGAATGGTGACTGCGCCGCAGCGGTGCAGATGGGACTTCACTATTTTTATGGCACCGGCGGTGTGAAGAAGGATCCGGACAAGGCCTTTGCATGGTTCAGCCGCACGGAGCCGGACGACCCCACAGCTCTTTACTGGCTGGCGGTGTGCCATGACAACGGCACCGGCGTGGAGCGTGACCCGGTGCGGGCCTTTGAGCTGTTTCAGGAGAGTGCCAAGCTGGGCTATCTGCCGGCGGTGTGCGATCTGGGCGTGTGCTACGAAAACGGGCAGGGAACGGAGAAGGATCTGGACCGGGCCATCCAGTGCTACCGCCATGCGGCGGAGGAGGGCTACGCTCAGGGACAGTGCAATCTGGGAGCCATGTACTACTTCGGCGTGGGGGTGGAGAAGGACTATGGGCAGGCGGCCCGGCTCTTCACCCAAGCGGCGGAGCAGCAACATCCACGGGCGCAGTTCCTGCTGGGCCTGTGCTATGAGTTCGGCAACGGCGTGGAGCAGGATGCCAAAAAGGCGGCGCTTCTGTATCAGGAGGCCGGGAAGGGCGGCAGCGCTGAGGGCCTGTGTGCTCTGGGCGTGCTGCACCACGCCGGAAAGGGCGTGGAGAAGGACGATCGCCGTGCGGCGGAGCTGTTTCGTCAGGCAGCGGAGCTGGGCCTGCCCAGAGCGCAGCTGTTCCTGGGTCACTGCTACGACGACGGCATGGGGGTGGATCAGTCGCCGCCTCAGGCGGTGGAGTGGTTCCGTCAGGCGGCTCAGACGGGCTATCCCGACGCCGTGATGCAGCTGGGGCTGTGCTATCTGTACGGTCACGGGACAGCGACCGACGAGAAGCAGGCGGCGGAGCTCTTTCAGCAGGCCGCCTCGGCGGGGAACATCCGGGCCATGAACGAGCTGGGGCTGTGCTATGAGGCGGGCCGTGGCGTGGAGAAGGATATCCACCGTGCGGCGGAGCTGTACCGTCAGGCGGCGCAGCCCGGTATGGCGGCGGCGCAGTGTAATCTGGGCGTGCTGTACCGGGAGGGCCTCGGCGTAGAGCGGGACGACCGCAAGGCGGCGGCCCTGTTCCGGGCATCGGCAGGGCAGGGCTTTGCCCGTGGACAGTTCCTGCTGGGGCTGCACTTGGAGGACGGCCGGGGCATCGACCGGGATGAAAAGCAGGCGGCGCAGGAGTACCGCCGTGCGGCGGGACAGAACTATCCCGACGGAATGGCGGCGCTGGCCCGGTGCTATGAGCACGGCGTCGGGCTGGAGCGCAACCCCTATCTGGCGGCGGATCTCTATGACCGGGCGGCCCGCCGGGGCCATGTGAGGGCGGCCTATGCCCTGGGGAATATGCTGCTCTCCGGCGACGCCATCGGGCAGGATCCGGCCCGTGCGCTGGAGCTGTACCAGCAGGCGGCACAGGCCGGACACATGGGCGCTCTGCGGCAGGCGGGCCGGTGTTATCAGAGGGGAAAGGGCTGTCAGAAGGACGAGGCCAAGGCCTTCGACTGCTTCCGGCGCAGCGCCGAGGGCGGAGACGGCCCGGCGGCGGTGGCGCTGGGATACTGCTACCAAAAGGGCAGCGGCTGCCCGGTAGACGACGCCCAAGCGGCTCACTGGTACGAGGAGGCGGCCCGTCGGGGCCTGCCGCTGGGGCAGTACGATCTGGGCTGCCTGTATGAGGCAGGACAGGGCGTTCCACGGGATCGGAGAAAGGCACTGGAGCTGTACCGTCGGGCGGCACAGGAGGTCCCGGAGGCCCGTCAGGCGGTCCGGCGGCTGGAAAAGACCGGCAGAACCCAACGAATCGCCGGCTGGGCGCTGGTGACCTACGCCATACTCATGGGAGCCGGGCTCTGGGAGGGCAGCGCCGGTGACCGGATCATCTGGCTGGCGGTGGCGGCCTTTCCGGCGATGGCCGGAGGGTGCTGCCTGCACTACGGTCGCCGTCTTGCACCGCCGCTGAGTAGGATCGGGCGGATCGCCCTGACGGTTTTAGGGGCCGTGCTGGCCTTCCTCTTTGTGGTGGGGGTCGTGGTGCTGCTGGACCCGGCGGAGGCAGTGGACGGCGCCAGCGTGTGGCTCACCGGCTGCGCCGGCGTCGGTGCGGCAGCCCTGCTGCTGAGCGGCCTGCGGAAGCCTCGTACATAAAACGGCGCAGCGGGGGCGTGTACCAGACGGTACACGCCCCCGCTGCATATGAGAAAGAGAGAGACTTGAAGAAAGCTTCGTTATTTCATCGATCAATGACGGCCGAAGAAGTAGTCGTACAGGTCGCTGTACCCATTTCCGCTGTAGCCGTTATTGCCGTTATTGTAGCTGTTGTCGCCGCTCTGGCTGCTGTCCGTGGTGTCGTCGGTGGTTTGGGGCTGTGCGTCGAAGGTCAGCTGGGTGGTGATCTCCTTGCCGTCACGCAGAACGGTGAGGGTCACGGTATCCCCGGCCTTGAAGCCCTTCTTGGCGGCGGACAGATCCTCCATGGAGGTGATCTGAGTGTCGTTGAGCTTGGTGATGACGTCGCCCAGCTTCAGCCCTGCCTTATCCCCGGCGCCGCCGTCCTCCACGGAGTAGACGAACACGCCCTCGGTGGCGTTGATCTTATACTGTGCCGCCATCTGCTGGGTCATGGTGCCGGCGGTGATGGCCATGTAGGCCTTATTGCCGACGGAGCCGTTCTCTATGATGTCCTTGATGATGGACTGCACATCGTTGATGGGAATGGCGAAGCCCAACCCCTCCACCGTGGTATTGGCGTAGCTGGAGTACTTGGCGGACACGATGCCCACCACCTCGCCGTACAGGTTCATCAGGGGACCGCCGGAGTTGCCGGGGTTAATGGAGGCGTCCACCTGGATCATGTTGAAGGGGGTGCCCTCCACGTTGATGGCACGGTTCACGCAGGATACGATGCCCTGACTCATGGAGAAGGTCAGCTCACCCAGAGGGTTGCCGATGGCCAGCACCGTGTCACCCACGTTGACATCGGTGGAGCTGCCCAGCGTTACAGCCGGCAGATCCTTGGCATCGATTTTCAGCACAGCCACATCGTAGTCGCTGTCGCTGCCCACCAGCGTGGCAGGATAGGTGTCGCCGTTATAGAGGGTGACGTTGATGGAGCTGGCGTTGGCTACCACGTGCTGATTGGTGACGATATAGCCGTCGGCGGTGTAGATGAAGCCGCTGCCGGAGGAAGCGGACTCGGTCTGCTGGCCGAAGATGTTGGTGGAGACGGCGGAGCAGTTGATGGAGACCACACTGTTGACCGTGGAGGCGTACACCTCGGCGGGACTCATCAGCGTCTGTCCGTCTACCTTCTTGACGTTGACGGTAGTGGCGGTGCGGTTGCTCTGCTGCACAGTGGTCTTGCCGGTGCTGCTGCCGTTCTGGGCCAGAATGGCGCCGCCGAAGCCGCAGGCTGCGCTGATAACGGCACAGCTGAGGATCAGGGCCACCACACGACCTACACCGCCGTGGTGCTTCTTGGGCTGCACCGGGGTGTCTGTCACCACCGGCTCGGCGGCGGGCTCCACGGTGGACCCGGCCGCAGACTCTGTATGAGATTCTGCGTTGGGATCACGATAGCTGAAGTGATACAGATTGTTCTCGTCATGAAACTCGTTGGACATATGAAAAACCTCCTTTTGGGATATTGCCCACGGCGGGGAACTGTGCTATGATGTTTAGCGCCGTTCCGTTTCTTTGTCTATTATCATACCCGGAAAGATTAATGTAAGCTTTAAGAAACGGATTTTTCTTTGAACATTTTGTAAAGGAGGTGCCGCCGTGCTGAAGCTGGAGGGCTTGAAGCTGACCCCGGAGGAGAAGGAGGCGGCCCTGCACCGGAAGGCAGCCCGGCTGCTGCGCATCCCGGAGGAGGACGTGCTGTCGGTGCAGGTGCTGCGCCGTTCCATCGATGCACGGGAGGAGCTGCATCTGGTGTACACCGTGGCGGCGGAGGTGCGGCAGGAGAAGCAGGTGCTGCGCCGCTGCCGGGACCGGCGGGTCAGCCGGTACGCCCCGGAGCGGTACGCTTTGCCGGAGATATTGTCTCCGCCGGAGGTGCCGCCGGTGGTGGTGGGCGCCGGGCCGGGCGGCCTGTTTGCGGCGCTGGTGCTGGCCCGGTGCGGCCTGCGCCCCATTCTGCTGGAACGGGGACAGGATACCGTTACCCGCCAGCGGGACGTGGAGACCTTCTGGCGCACCGGCGTGCTGGACCCGGAGTCCAACGTACAGTTCGGGGAGGGGGGAGCCGGGGCCTTCTCCGACGGGAAGCTGAACACCGGCACCAAGGACCTGCGCCACCGGTGGATCTTAGAGGAACTGGTGCGATGCGGCGCGCCGGAGAGTATTCTGACGGATGCCAAGCCCCATGTGGGGACGGATATGCTGCACATCGCACTGAAAAATCTGCGGCAGGAGCTGCTGTCGCTGGGGGCGCAGATGCGCTTCGGCCACCGGCTGGAGGGACTGGAGAGCCGGGAGGGCGTTCTGACGGGGCTGCACGTCCGGGCAGGAGAGGGAACGTACCGTCTGCCGGTGCGGGCGGTGGTGCTGGCGCCGGGCCACAGCGCACGGGATACCTTCCAAATGCTGTACGAGGCTGGGGTTCCCATGGAGGCCAAGCCCTTCGCCGTGGGGGTCCGCATCGAGCACCGCCAGCGGGACATGGACGCCGCCCAGTACCGGCAGTATGCGGGTCATCCGTGCCTGCCGGCCTCTACCTATAAATTGTCGTGCCATACGGCGGCGGGCCGGGGCGTGTTCTCCTTCTGCGTCTGCCCCGGCGGACAGGTGGTGGCGGCAGCCTCGGAGCCGGGGCGTGTGGTGACCAACGGCATGAGCCACTACGCCCGCAGCGGCGAGAGCATCAACGGCGGACTGCTGGTGGGCGTCACACCGGAGGATTTCGGCACGGATCACCCTCTGGCGGGGGTGGCGTGGCAGCGGCAGCTGGAGGCGGCGGCCTTCCGGCTGGGAGGCGGGGGATTTCTGGCCCCCTGCCAACGGGTGGAGGACTTTCTGGCCCACCGCCCCTCCACGGGGCCGGGAGCGGTGCTGCCCAGCTATCGTCCCGGCGTCACGTGGTGTGACCTTCATGACTGCCTGCCGCCGTTTCTCACGGGGGCTATGGAGGAGGCGCTGCCCCTGCTGGAGCGGAAGCTCCGGGGCTACGCCCAGCCGGATGCCCTTTTGACGGCGGTGGAGACCCGCTCCTCCTCGCCGGTACGCATCCTGCGGGATGAGAGCGGACAAAGTGCGCTGCGGGGACTGTATCCCTGCGGCGAAGGGGCGGGCTATGCCGGAGGCATCCTGTCCGCCGCAGCGGACGGTATGCGCTGCGCAGAAAAAATCTGGGAGGTATATTCATGATGAGAAAGCTTGCAGTGGTGGCGGATTATCTGGACGACAGCCACCGTACCCATATCGAAAAGATGGCCGGGGACGCCGGCTTCACCGTGGATTATTTCACCGAGGGCCACCTGCCTCAGGATCGGGCAGGGGAGTATGAGGTGATCTACGGCACCGTTCCCCCCAAGGAGCTGAAGGCCGCCACGGCCCTGCGGTGGTTCTGCTGCTCCTATGCCGGTATGGATCAGTGGAAGGACGACGCCCTGTATCACAGCCCGGAGGTGATGATCTCTAACTCCTCCGGAGCCTACGGCGTGACCATCAGCGAGCACATGGTCATGGTGACGCTGATGCTGCTGCGGCAGATGCCCACCGTGCAGGAGTGGATGCGCCGCCACGATTGGAGCAACGAGAAGCCCCCCATGCGCTCCGTCTGCGGCAGCCGCGTCACGGTGCTGGGCACCGGCGATATCGGCACCTCCTTTGCCCGCCGGGTGAAGGCCATGGGGGCCAAGACCGTGGTGGGCATCTCCCGCAGCGGCCGCCGTGTGGACGATGCCTACGACGCCATGTACACCACGGCGCAGCTGGATCAGGTGCTGCCGGAGACGGAAATTCTGGCCATGGCCCTGCCCGGCACGGCGGAGACGGAGGGCATCCTCTCCCGCAGCCGCATCGCCCTGCTGCCCAAGGAGGCGGTGGTGGTGAACGTGGGCCGTGGCACCGCCATCGATCAGGACGCCCTGATGGAGGCCCTGAACGCCGGCCGGCTGGCCGGTGCGGCGCTGGATGTGGTGCGCCCGGAGCCTCTGCCTCCGGAGCATCCCCTGTGGAACACCAAAAACCTCCTGTTGACGCCTCATCTCTCCGGCTTCATGTCGCTGGGCATCACACGGGATACGGCGGTGGCCCTCTTCTGCGAGGATTTTGAGAACTACATCGCCGGCCGGCCCCTGAAGCGGCTGGTGGACCGCCGCAAGGGCTATTGATAACGGGATATAGCAGTATATAGGTGCAGGGTCTGCCGCTATGCGGCAGACCCTGTTCCTTTGTGCCGCCCCGAAGGGCTTCCTGTTACAGACTATACCGCAGCGTGCGGTACAGCCGCTGGGTACACCGGGCCAGCGTCCGGGATACCGTGGACTTGCTGATCCCCAGCTCCTGTGCGATGTCCGTGACCCGTTTGCCCTGGGTGAAGTGCATCCGCAGCAGCTGCCGCTGCCGGGGCGTCAGCTCCTCCTCCACCGCCAAGGGCAGATTCACCAGCAGACGCCGGATCTGCTGGCGGTTGTCCTCCTGCTGCCCCTGCTGCCACAGCTGCAGGCTGGCGATATCCAGCGGGTCATAGCGGCCGGAGCCGTCAGATACGGTATGCCGCATAGCGGTGGCACCCCCTGTCATAGTAGTGGGCGGTGTGATACGCCAGCTCACGGGCCTGCCGCCGCAGGGGCATCAGCTCCCGGATGCGCCGCTGCAGACACAGCACCTCCTCCGGGTCCGGGGCCGTCAGCGCCCGCTGATGCAGCTGCCGGATGCGCTCGCCGATAGCGTCGGCGCTGGCGGCATAGTCGTGGGACATTTCCTGCAAGGTCATAGAACTTCCTCCTTCCGATCTCCCCATGTTCCTCCTATGTACGGCGAAAAAATTCGCCGGGAACGCAAAAATACTGTTGACAAACGGGCCTTCATCTGGTAGTATAGATTCGCTGGTCAAATGCTGGTGTAGCTCAGCTGGTAGAGCAGCTGATTTGTAATCAGCAGGTCGGGGGTTCGAATCCGTCCACCAGCTCCAATTTGATATGGGGGATTTCCCGAGTGGCCAAAGGGGACAGACTGTAAATCTGCTGGCAACGCCTTCGGTGGTTCGAATCCACCATCCCCCACCAAGCCGACGAGTCTTGCAAAAGACCCGTCGGCTTTCCTTTTGCCCGGAAGCTGATGCCGTCTTCCGACGGGGCGCAGGAACGATCCTCCGGCCCAGCGGTTCTAAATACCAGTAGTTTTGGATATGATACCCTTGTGATGCCAGTATTCTTGTGAGTGAATTAAGACTATCACAAGAATCTTGTTATGTCAAGAGGGAATTAACAAGTTTCTTGTTAAAATGCCTTGACAGAAAACAAGAAATATGGTAGCATCACAGTGAAACCGTCGAAGGAAGTCGAAGGAGGGCGTGACCATGAGCTTTGGCGATCAGCTGAAGAAGCGCCGGGAAGAGCTGGGCCTGTCCCGCTCGGAGCTGGCGGACCGGCTGGGGGTATCCCGGTCGGCGGTGGGCAATTATGAGACCGGCGTCAGCGCTCCCAAGGAGGAGGTGTTGCTGCGGCTGTTCGATGCCCTTCATGTGGAACCCAACTATCTGTATCGGGATGCCTACCGGGGCGGGGGAGAGGGGGTCAGCGACGAGGAGCGGAACCTGCTGGAGAAGTACCGACGGTTGGGCCTCTCCGGGCGCCAGACCCTCCACACCGTGGCGGATGCGCTGGGGACCATGCAGCAGGAGCTGCAGGCCGCCGCCCCGGAGCCTGCGCCCCGTGTCATCCCGCTGTATTGCTCCCCGGCTGCAGCGGGCTATGCCGCCCCGGTATTCGGGGAGGATTATGAGCCCTTGCCCGTCACCGGTGAGGTCCCCACAGGGGCGGAGTTGGCGGTGCGGATCCAGGGCGACTCCATGGAGCCCTATATCCACGACGGCTCGGTGGTGTACGTGAACCATGACCCCCTGCGGGCGGGAGATGTGGGCATCTTCTGCGTGGACGGCGATATGCTCTGTAAGCAGTACTACCGGGACCCGCTGGGGGTGGTGTATCTGTTCAGTCTCAACCGCCGCCGGGCGGATGCGGACGTGATCCTGCCCCCCAGCAGCGGCCGCAGCCTCACCTGCTTCGGCCGGGTGATGCTCCACGGCTTGCCTATACCGGAATAAAAAAGACCCGTCGGAAAACCAATGGCTTTCCGACGGGTACTTTTTTCCCGCTCTCACAAAATAAAGCCGCCGTCGCAGGTCAGCACCTGCCCGGTGATGAAGTCCGCCTTGTCCGAGGCCAGAAACGCCACAGCGTGGGCGATGTCCTCCGGCGTTCCCAAGCGGCCCATGGGAGTCTCCTGCGCCAGCTGGGGCAGTACCTCGGCGGGCAGGGCGTCCAGCATATCCGTGCGGATGACGCCCGGCGCCACGCAGTTCACCCGGATGTGGGTGGGGGCCAGCTCTGCCGCCAGAGACCGGGTCAGGCCGATGAGGGCCGCCTTGGTGCAGGAATAGGTGACCTCGCAGCTGGCGCCCCGCAGTCCCCAGATGGAGGAGGTGTTGATGATGCACCCCTGGTGGTGGTGCAGCATAGCAGGCAGCACCGCCTGAATGGCGTGGTAGGCGCCGTCTACGTTGACGGAGAAGTAGCGGTGCCACAGCTCATCGGTGATGTCCTGAAACAGGGCCTGTCCCGCCACACCGGCGTTGTTCACCAGCAGCGCTACCGGGCCGAAGGCATCCTCCACCTGCCGGACCATGGTATTCACCTGTTCCCGGCAGGCCACATCCGCCTGCACCGCCATCACCCGGCAGCCCTCCCCGGTGAGCTGTTCCACCAGTGACCGGGCACAGTCCTCCCGCTCCCGATAGTTGATACATACGGCCCAGCCCTGCCGGGCCAGTTCCGTGGCCACGGCCCGGCCGATGCCACGGGAGGAGCCCGTGACCAGTGCGATTTTCTCCATGAAGTGTTCCTCCTTGTGCGCCTGCGATGTTCTTTGACAGCAGTATAACAAAAACTTTTCAGATTGGCAAGAAAAGTGTTGACAAACGGGGGACTTTCCGGTAGAATACCTTTGTTCGCACGGTTAGCTCAGCTGGTAGAGCACATGCTTGACGTGCATGGGGTCACAGGTTCGAGTCCTGTACCGTGCACCACACGTCAAAGTCCCGGAATCACTACGGTTCCGGGACTTTTCTTTTTTTGCTCATTTCTTATTTATTAGTAACGTGTTAGTAACGGCGTCCACAAGTGTCTGTGCGTCTATGTGCGTATATATGTTTGCGGTGGTGGAATAATCGGCGTGTCCGAGTATTTTTTGCAGCATTTCCGGTGGCAATCCCTCTTTTACCGCACGGGACGCGTATGTGTGGCGTGTGGCGTGTGGGGCCTTGCGCTCTATGCCGTGTTCGCCGGATGTGTGATGGTTAGAATAATTATATAAAATGTAATTGTATACTGTCCAACAAATGGGGTGCAGTTCAGATCACCCGGTGTCCTTTTTATCCCCGAAGGGCTGGAAAAAACCATCGTGAGAAAATTTTCGCACCCTGCCTGCCGAAGTACCTCCGCTCCGTGAGGATTTTGTATCACACCCGAAAAAACTGCCAAATTGTACCATTTGCCCACGTGACTTGAAAGACACTCCGCTGCTCTGTGCAGTTTCCACGAAAAAGTCTACAGAATCATTCTACAATACAGGACTACAAGCAGCATAAACGGACGAACTTTGTTAAATAATAGTTAATATATACGACGAGATAAGTTTTTTGATTGTTAAACTTTAGTCAACTTTACGGTTGCAATTTTTTTATTACGGAGATAGAATAATATCAACATACGATGTGTGTGTTGTTCCGCCACGGGCGGCATTCAAGATGTAAGGAGAAAAAGTATGTTCAAGAGATTCACCAACGCTTGCGTGCGTGTTGTGAACCGCTGGCTGCCGGATGCATTCCTGTTTGCCGTCATCCTGACCTTCGTGGTCTATGTGGCAGCCATGTTCGCCACCGGCATGGGTCCCATCAAGGTGCTGGCTGCATGGGGCAATTCCGACGGCTTCTGGGGTCTGCTGGCCTTTTCCATGCAGATGGCTCTGGTGCTGGTGCTGGGTTCCGCCATGGCTTCCGCCAAGCCCTGTAAGAAGGTGCTGCGGAAGGCCGCTGGTCTGTGCCACAATAATATGCAGGCCATCGTCATCACCACCATGGTCTCCACCGTGTGCTGCTGGCTCAACTGGGGCTTCGGCCTGGTGGCCGGTGCGCTGCTGGCCAAGGAGGTGGCCAAGCGGGTTCCCACCGTGGACTATCCCCTGCTGATCGCCTCCGCCTATTCCGGCTTCGTCATCTGGCACGCCGGTCTCTCCGGATCCATTCCCCTGACGCTGGTCACCGGCGCCAAGTTCGGTGAGGTCACCTATCAGGCCGCCATCACCGAGACCATCTTCCACCCCATGAACATCATCATGTGCGCCGTGGTGCTGCTGGCCATGCCCTTCATCAACTACGCCATGCACCCTGACCGGGAGCGTGCCGTCACCATCGATCCCACCCTGCTGGTGGAGGACGAGGATAAGACCTACGAGATCAACACCCCCGCTGAGAAGCTGGAGCACTCCAAGATCCTGTGGGGCATCCTGTGCCTGGCCTTTCTGGTGTATATCATCTACTACTTCATCACCAACGGCTTCACGCTGGGCCTGAACATCGTGAACATGATCTTCATGTTCCTCGGTATCCTGCTCCACGGCGACCTGCGCCGCTATGTGGACGCTGTGGCGGAAGCCGCCGGCAGCGCCTCCGGTGTGCTGCTGCAGTTCCCCTTCTATGCCGGTATCATGGGTATGATGGTGGTGCAGAATGAGGCCGGTGTGTCTCTGGCAGGCGTCATCTCCCAGTTCTTCGTGAACATCTCCAACAACGTCACCTTCCCCATGCTGTCCTTCCTGGCAGCCGGTATCGTGAACTTCTTCGTTCCCTCCGGCGGCGGCCAGTGGGCCGTGCAGGGGCCCATCATGATGCCTGCCGGCGCAGAGCTGGGCATCGGCGCTGGCCGTACCGCTATGGCCATTGCATGGGGCGACCAGTGGACCAACATGATTCAGCCCTTCTGGGCACTGCCCGCTCTGGGTATCGCCAAGCTGTCTGCCCGTGACATCATGGGCTATCTGGTGGTGGTCCTGCTGTTCGTGGGTCTGGTAGCCTGCTTGGGCTTCCTGGCCTGGGGTCTTCTGTTCTGATATCTTCCTATCTTTTCCATACTCCTCAAAGCAAAAGAGGCTGGGTGTCCACCCAGCCTCTTTTGCTGTTTCGATTTTACTTCACCCAGCCCATCAGCTGCACGAAGTTCCAGATGAGCTTGCAGCCATAGAAAATGATCACACCGCCGCACACCTTATTGATGATGTTCAGCGCCTTCTCGTTGAATTTGCTGCCCAGCAGCGATACGATGGTGGAGAGACTTAGAAACCAGATCACCGACGCACTGCCGAAGCCGCAGATGAAGGGCAGATCGCCCCCGGCGGGCAGGCTGGCCCGGAAGGCTCCCAGCATCATGGTGCCGTCGATGATGGCCTGCGGATTGAACCACGTCACCACGAAGGCGGTGGTGAACAGCTTCCATACCGGCACGTTTACATCCTTACCGCCCTCCAGCGATGCCTTGGACCGCAGCAGCCCGATACCGATCCAGATGACGATGAGACTGCCCAGCCCCAGAATGACCTTCTGCAACCACGGCAAAGCCTGCATCAGAGCGCCTGCCCCTAAAAAGCAGGAGACGCCCAGCGAGACGTCCCACAGAATCACGATCAGCGCCGTCAGATAGACCCGGCTGCGCTTCTGAGTCAGGGCGCTGTTGATGACAAACAGATTCTGCAAGCCAATGGGGGCCACATACGCCAATCCCATGGTCAGTCCCTGCAAATAGATGTTCATAGTGGTGATTTTCTCCTTTTTGGTTATTTACTCCGGTTTTGCTACCTGCTATAATGATAACACATTCTCCCCAAAGCGCAAGAGCGCAGATAAAGCTGAGCAGGTAAGGAGGAACTGACCGTGTCCCATTATGACTGCCCCTGTATGGAGAAATGTCCCCTGCACTACGCCATGTCCCTCATCGGCGGCAAGTGGAAGGTGCAGATCCTGTGCTCCGTCACCAACGCCGGGACCATCCGCTACAATGCCCTGCGGGGCAAGCTGGACGGTATCAGCAACACCGTGCTGTCCTCGGCTCTGCGGGAGCTGGAGCGGGACGGATTGATCCTGCGCCGGGAGTATCTGGAGGTGCCGGTGCGGGTGGAGTACGCCCCCACCGAGGACTGCCGCCGCCTGCTGCCCATTCTGGAACAGCTGTCTGACTGGGCGGAGGCTCGGATGCCCGCCGATGAATCCACAACGAAAAAGGAGGAACCGCAATGACCATCCAAGAAGCACTGGAAAAGCTGCAAGGCTATGAGAAAGCCACCTTTGCCCTGAACCACGCAACGGGCCTTATGTACTACGATGGCGCCACCATTGCCCCCAAGGGGACGGCGGAGCTGCGGGGCAGCACCCTGGGTGAGCTCTCCCGCATGGGCTATGAGCTCACCACCGCTCCGGAGACGGTGGAGATGCTCTGCACCCTCATGGAAAACCGTGAGGAGCTGGACCCCGTCACCCGCCGGAAGGCGGAGGAGCTGTGGCGTGACTACGACCGCACCCACCGTGTCCCGGTGGAGGAGTACGTAGCCTATCAGGAGCTGTCCGCCAAGTCCGACGCCGTGTGGCACGAGGCCAAGGAGAAGAATGACTTCGCCCTCTTCGAGCCCTATCTCCAGCAGATGTTTGATGCCAGCCGCCGCATGGCCGGCTACTGGGAGCCGGAGAAGGACCCCTATGAAACCATGCTCTCCACCTTTGAGCGTGGCCTGACGGTGGCCCAGTGCGACGCCTTCTTCGCCTCCCTGCGGGAGAAGCTGGTGCCGCTGATCCAACAGGTCACCGCCCATGCCGACCGGGTGGACGATGCCCCTCTGCACCGGAACTACCCCGTGGCCATCCAGCGCCAGTTCTCCGACTTCATCATGGATGTCATGGACATCGACCGAGACCACTGCATCATCGGCGAGACGGAACACCCCTTCACCACCAACTTCTCCCGTGACGACGTCCGCATCACCACCCACTACTTCGCCGATCAGGTGGCCTCCTCCCTGTACTCCGTGGTCCACGAGGGCGGCCACGCCCTCTATGAGCTCCACACCGGCCGGGAGTTGGCCCGCACCTGCCTTGGAAACGGCGTCTCCATGGGCATCCATGAGAGCCAGTCCCGGTTCTACGAGAACATCATCGGCCGCAGCCGGGCCTTCTGCTCCGTCCTGCTGCCGTGGCTGAAGGAGCACTTCCCGGAGCAGCTGGTGGACGTGACGGAGGAGCAGTTCTACCGCATGGTGAACCGCTCCCAGCCCTCTCTGATCCGCACCGAGGCCGACGAGCTCACCTACTGCCTGCACATCATGGTCCGCTATGAGCTGGAGAAGCAGATGTTCGCCGGTACCATCACCGCCCACGACCTGCCCGCCGCATGGAATCGCCTGTATAAGGAGTACTTGGGCGTGGATGTCCCCTCCGACCGGGAGGGCGTCCTGCAGGATTCCCATTGGGCCAACGGCAACATCGGCTATTTTCCCTCCTACGCCATCGGCTCCGCCTACGGCGCACAGTATCTGCTGGAGATGCAGAAGGATCTGGATGTGGAGGCCGCCGTCCGCTCCGGCAAGCTCACCGCCATCAACCGCTGGCTGGAGGAGAAGATCTGGAAGTACGGCTGCATGAAGGACCCTGTGGCCCTCTTTGAGTCCGTCTGCGGCCCCTTCCGCCCGGAGGAGTACGTGGCCTATCTGGAAAAGAAGTTCACGGAGATATACGAACTGTAATCTATTGCGATAATAATACAAAACATTATCGCCCCGGAGTGTTCCACGGAACCCTTCGGGGCGATTTCTGTCCGCTTACAGCAATATCCGAGACAGAATAAATCGCCCTCCCCCTTGAGGAGAGCGATTTATTTCATTTCCTGTACCAGCTGCTCCAACAATTCCAACTGGCGGCTGCTGAGCCGCCGCAGGGATTTGCTCAGCGACAACAGACGTACCGGGTCTGCAAGTTCTGCTGCAAAAAATTCCTCCGGCGTCACGCCCAGATACTCACAGATGTAGAAGAACGTGGACATGGACGGCAGATTCACGCCGTTTTCGATGTTGTTGATGTACCCGGCGCTCTGCCCCAGCGAAAGACTCATATCACGAGCCGATACGCCCTTGGCCTGCCGCAGCTGTGACATCCGTCGGGCAAACTGCTTCTTCTCCATGACCCACCTCCACGCTTTTTGATAATTGTACTATATAGTCTGCTGAATCTTATCCGGTTATTTAGGATATTTTCTTGACATAACCATTTTGAATAGATATAATGAGAAAAAATACTGTGGAAAGTAGATGGCGATGAAGAGTGGAAGTGCTAATTGGAATCGTTGGTGTGGCAGTGCTGTTTTTCCTACTTTCGGCTCTGTGGGATTCTACAAAAAAGGCGGAAAAGGAACAACAGTGGCAGGCCGTGCAAATGCAGGATCGCAAGCGAAAACAGCAGGCGGAAGAGGAAGCGGAGCGATACCGAACGTCTCTGGTAAAGCGGTATAAAAATAGTCCGTTGACAAGGGAAATCCTAAAGACCATTTGCGACGGGACGGAGCGCAATCCGGAGGAGATCGTCATCGACAAAAGTGGTGCCTCCGGACGTACAGACGGGATGGTGCGCAGCTATGATTTTTTAGCGCATCGTGTCCCTGAACTCACCGACAGTAAAGCGTTTTCCTATGAATATCATCCGATTCAGAATCTTGGCGTTACCGATTGTGTGTTTGTTCGTCAACAAGCCGCACTGGCGGAAGCCATCAGGGAAATTCTGGGAGAGGATTATTCTATTGAATATAAGGATGACGGTCGAATCGTCGTCATGCGGCTGAAGCCAACCAAACACTTTTAATTTTAACAAGGAGGAACACATCATGGCTCGCTGTTATTATCTGGACTACATCAGCAAGGGCTGCCTCAGTAGCTACGACAATGACGAGTATGTCTGCAAGCTCTGCGGCAAGCACTTTGCCACCAATGACCCGCAGGTGAAGTACACCTGCAACCCCGATTACGGCGAAGAGTATCAGAGATGTCCGGTTTATCGGGACCGCCGCTGACATTAAAAAACCGCTGGCCGTAACGGCCAGCGGTTTTCCTATATTCCCTTCTTACAGCTTTGTGACCATGGGGATGATCATGGGGCTGCGCTTGGTGTGCTTATAGAGGTAGCTGCTCACCGCCGAGCGCACGGCACGGCACACCTCGTTGTCGTCCTTGCGCCGCCGGGCAGCCATTCCGTCCACTGTGGACATGGCCAGCTCCCGCAGCTCCTGCAAAAGCTCCTCGGATTCCTTCACATACACGAAGCCGCGGGTGACGATCTCCGGCTCACACAGCAGCCGGTGGTCGTGGGAGGACATACTCAGTACCACCACCACCATGCCGTCCTCGGCCAGCAGCTTGCGGTCGTTGAGTACCACAGCACCCACTTCACCCACGCCGGAGCCGTCCACAAAGACCTCTCCGGCGGGTACGGAGGCCTCGCACTTCATGTGCTTGGTGGTCAGCTCGATGACGGAGCCGTTTTCGGCCACGCAGATGTTCCGGGGGTCCATGCCCATGGCCTCCGCCACCCGCTTGTGGATCTGCAGCATCCGCTGCTCACCGTGCAGGGGAATGAAGAACTTGGGCTTGGTCAGGGCGTGGATGATCTTCAGCTCCTCCTGGCAGGCGTGGCCCGACACGTGCAGCATATCCGCCTTGTCGTACACCACATCGGCGCCCTTGCGGAACAGCTCATTGATGACCCGGCCCACCGTCACCTCGTTGCCGGGGATGGCGGAGGCGGAGATGATGACCTTGTCCTGCGGCCCGATATCGATCTGCTTGTGGGTAGAAAATGCCATCCGGTACAGGGCGCTCATCTCCTCGCCCTGAGAGCCGGTGGTGATGATGACCTGCTGCTGGGGCGGCAGGCCCTTGATGCGGTTGATGTCCATCAGCACCCCCTTGGGGATCTTCATATACCCCAGCTCCGTGGAGACCTTCATGATGTTCTCCATGCTGCGGCCGGTAACGGCCACCTTCCGCCCGCAGGCGGCGGCAGCGTCAATGATCTGCTGGATGCGGTGGACGTTGCTGGCGAAGGTGGTGACGATGATGCGCTGCTTGCAGCCGGTGAACTGCCGCTGGAAGGTCTTGCCCACCATCCGCTCGCTCATGGTGTAGCCGGGGCGCTCCACGTTGGTGGAGTCCGCCAGCAGCGCCAGCACCCCCTCCTTGCCCAGAGCGCCGAACCGGGCCAGATCGATGACCTCCCCGTCAATGGGGGTGGAGTCGATCTTGAAGTCGCCGGTGTGGACCACCACGCCCATGCGGGTGTGGATGGCGAAGGCCACGGAGTCGGCAATGGAGTGGTTCACGTGGATAAATTCTACTTGAAATTTCCCGGCCTTCACCGTCTGGCCCGCCTCCACCGTCACCAGCTTGGTGCTGTCCAGCAGCCGGTGCTCCTGCAGCTTCAGCTTGATGAGTCCAGCGGTAAAGCGGGTGCAGTAGATGGGCATATTCACCTGCTTGAGGACGTAGGGGATGGCCCCGATGTGGTCCTCATGGCCATGGGTGATGAACAGGCCCCGCAGCCGGGATCTGTTCTTGATGAGATAGGTGACGTCGGGGATGACGCAGTCGATGCCGTACATATCATCGCCGGGGAATGCCATGCCGCAGTCCACCACAATGATCTCCCCGCCGTACTCATAGGCGGTCATGTTCTTGCCGATCTCGTTGAGACCGCCCAGAGGAATGATCTTCAATTTTTCTGCCATATGTGTTGTATATTCTCCTTTACAAGATAAGTAGCGCACAGACAGACTGCCCGTCGGCGGACGCAGCTGCTCCGCAAACGGACACGGCAAAATAGAGGCGGCTCCCGACGTTTCTCTGCGGCGCTGTATCGCCGGAGAAGTCCGGCGGCCCGCCCGACTGTCCTGTGCAAAAGTGGTGAGGGGAATCCCCTCGTTTATTTGATCACGAAGGCCCGCCGCCTCCGCAAAAAATACAAAAAAGGCCATCGCTTTTCAACGATTTACACAAAGTATATCATATTTCTCCGCATTTGTACAGCCTTTCTTTCCCCCTTTTTTCGCCGCCCCTCGCAAAGCCCGCATTTCCCCGATCCCTCCGCCGAAAAAATACCCCGGAAAAGACTTTTTCAAACCGATAAGAAAGACGTTGTAGCAGAGGAAAAACTATGCTATAATAATGTAATTCAAAATGGCGGAACAGCGCAGTCCGCCAAAACAGGGAGGGATGCGCCTTGAATAAACGGATCGCCCGACTCCTCCGGACGAATATCACGATCTTCTCGCTGTGCCTGGTGCTGTTTGCCCTGGCAGCGATCCCCTTTGACGTGCGCCTCGCCATTGGCGAGGGCGTGGCCGCCGTGGCCTTTTTCCTGCTGGGCCGCCGCCGCAGCAAGGCTACCCAGCAGAGTCTGCGCCAGTATATCCAGCGGTTTTACGGCGGCATGGACTCCGCCCGCTCCAGCAATATGCTCTTCACCCCCCTGCCCATGATGGTCTTTGATCTGGCCACGGAGGATATCCTCTGGAGCAGCGAGAGCTTCCTCCAGCTGACGGAGCAGCGGGAGGGCATCTTCGATGCCCATCTGGAGACGGTGTTCCCCAATATCTCCTTCCACTGGCTGCTGGAGGGCAAGACCGAGGCCCCGGAGACCGTGGTGTGGAACCACCGCACCTATCGAGTGTTCGGCGGCGTCAGCCACCCGGAGGGTGGCCAGAGCGCACTGGCCACCACCTACTGGATGGACGTCACCGACACCGAGGAGATGCGCCGGACGCTGGAGCTGACCCGGCCGGTGGTAGCCATCCTCATGGTGGATAACTACGAGGACCTGATGAAGGCCACCCCGGAGGGCAAGCGCTCTGCGGTGCGGGCCATGCTGGAGGAAAAGCTGAGCCAGTGGTCCGCCGGCAGCGAGGGGATGATGCTGAAATACGACCGGGACCGCTACCTCTTTGTGTTCGAGGAGAAGAGCTTCTCCGACTTTGCCGCCAAGCGCTTCGACGTGCTGGATGCCGTCCGTGAGGTGGTGGCCGGGGAGGGCGTGGCAGCCACCCTGTCCATTGGCGTGGGCCGGGATGCCGACAGCTTCGAGGCCCTGTTCAAAAACGCCTCCGTGGCGCTGGAAATGGCCCTGAGCCGTGGCGGCGATCAGGCAGTGGTGAAGGACAAGCTGAATTTCGAGTTCTACGGCGGCCGCTCCAAGGCTACGGAGAAGCGCACCAAGGTGAAGTCACGGGTCATGGCCAATGCGCTGGCGGAGCTCATCGACGAGGCCAAGCAGGTCTACGTCATGGGCCACAGCTATGCGGATATGGACGCACTGGGCGCCGCCGCAGGCGTATGCGCCATCGTCCGCAAACGTGGCAAGAAGTGCCGCATCGTCATCGATACGGAGAATAACGCCGCCCATCCGATGCTGCGCCGCCTGCAGGCCCTGCCGGAGTATCAGGGGGCCTTCCTCAGCGGCGATGATGCCTTCCTGCGGGTTCAGCCGGAGACGCTGCTGGTGGTGGTGGATACCAACCGCCCCGGCAGCGTGGAGTCCGAACCTCTGCTGGACGCCTGCAACCGGGTGGCGGTCATCGACCACCACCGCCGGGGCAGCAGCTACATCGACAAGATGGCCCTGAACTACCACGAACCCTACGCCTCCTCAGCGTCGGAGCTGGTGACGGAGCTGCTCCAGTACCTCATCGAGCCGGGCGACCTGTTGAAGGCGGAGTCCGAGGCGCTGCTGGCCGGCATCGTGCTGGACACCAAGAATTTCACCAACCGCACCGGCGGCCGCACCTTCGAGGCGGCAGCGTACCTGCGCCGGGCCGGGGCGGATACGGCGGACGTACAGCGGATGTTCCAGAGCGACCTCCAGTCCATGATCTCCCGCTACGATATCATCCGCCGGGCGGAGCTCTACCACGGCGACATCGCCATTGCGGCGCTGGATCAGGAGTGCGACCGGGTCATTGCCGCCAAGGCCGCCGATGAGATGCTGACCCTGCAGGGGGTCCGTGCTTCCTTCGTGCTGTACCATAAGGATGACGGTATTTACATCTCCGCCCGCTCTCTGGGCGAGATCAACGTACAGGTGCTGGTAGAGACGCTGGGGGGCGGAGGCAACTCCACCACCGCCGGCGGCCAGTGCTCCGGCATGACGGTGGCGGAGGCGAAGACCACGCTGCTGCGTGCCATTGATAAGTATTTTGAAGAATAAGGAGGAATAATTCCATGAAAGTGATTTTGCAGCAGGATGTCCGGGGTAAGGGCAAGAAGGGCCAGATGATCGAGGTAGCCGAGGGCTATGCCCGCAACTTCCTGCTTCCTAAAAATCTGGCGGTGCTGGCTACCGCCGATGCCATGAACACCATGAAGCTGCAGGCTAAGGCCAAGGCCAAGGCCGACGCAGAGGCCAAGGCCGCCGCACAGGAGCTTGCCGGGAAGCTGAAGGGCTGCCAGGTGAAGATCGCCGCCAAGGGCGGCGCCGGCGGCAAGCTCTTCGGTGCCGTCACCGCCAAGGAGATCTCCGAGCAGCTGAAGGCCCAGCACGGTATGGAGCTGGACAGCAAGAAGCTGGTGCTGGCGGAGCCCATCAAGACCTTCGGCAGCTTCGAGGTCAAGGCCAAGCTGGGCTTTGAGATCACCGGCACCGTCTATGTGCTGGTCTGCGAGGAGAAGTAACTTCCCTTTGGTCTTGCCGGCGCTTTTGGGGCTTGACAGTCCCTTCTGTTTGTCTCCGACGGGTGACTTTCTGCCTTTTTGTCTCCGACGGCATACTTTTTGCCAACAGCAGCAAAAAGCTTTCACCGTCGTGTCAACCGGTTTCCAGCCACGTTGTGGCGTGAAAACCGGGACACTTCCTCGAAACCGCCTCGCTTCATCCGCCACAGGCGGCGCTTCGACGGTTTCCTAAAAATGCCGTTTGAAACCAATGGTTTCAGAACTTCCTTTACGTTCAAGAGTCGTATTTATTATGGGGCGTAGAGGGAATTGACTTAGCAACAGACCCGCTCCCGCTCTGGTGAAGGAAATGGTGCGTCTACCGCTGGGGAGTACGGATTCCCACGGTAGAACAGAAGACTTCTTCAACCACCCAATAAAGCGGTAGCGTGAGTAGAAGTAGACCAATTCCCTGCTTCGGCAGGATTTAGGAAGCAGCTCTTACACACGACAAAGGAAGTGCAGAAACCACGGGTTTCTGCTGGCGTTCTTTGGGTACTTTCTTTCGCTACTGAAAGAAAGTTACCCGCCGGAGGCAAACAAAAAGCCCCCGCCGGAGGCAAAAAGAAAAGCACACCCCACCCCCTTCAGAAAAATCCCCGAAAGGAGTTCCCTCATGGATGAATTGCTTCTGCGGCAAATGCCGCACTCCACAGAGGCAGAGCAGGCCGTGCTGGGCTCCATGCTCATTGACGCCGCCTGCGTCAAGGACGTGATGGACCAGCTTCAGCCGGACGATTTCTACCTCCGCCAGAACCGGGAAATTTTCGAGACTATCTACACCATGTTCGTTTACTCCCGCCCCATCGACGGCCTTACCGTGGCCGGGGAGCTGGAGAAGGCGGGCCTCGCCAACGATGGCACACGGGCGTATCTGGCCCAGCTGATGGAGGTGACACCCACTTCCGCCAATGTGCTGGAGTATGTGCGTCTGGTGCGTGAGAAGGCCCTGTTGCGGTCGGTGGCCGCAGCGGCGGCGGAGATCACCGCCATGGTGCAGGAGGGGACCGGCGCCCCCGGCGATGTGCTGGAGGCGGCGGAGCAGAAGATCTACGCCATCCGTCGGGGCCGCAGCGCCCAGAGCATGGCCACCATTCAGGTGGTGCTGCAGGAGGTCATGGAGCATCTGGCGGAACTCAGCGCTCAGGGGGGCAAGACCCTGCCGGGTCTGTCCACCGGCTTTTCGGCGGTGGACGGTAAGATCAACGGCTTGAACAAGTCGGACCTGCTGCTGCTGGCCGCCCGTCCCGGCATGGGCAAGACCAGTATGGCTCTGAACGTGGCCCTGAACGCCGCCAAGGAGTCCGGCCAGACGGTGGCCGTCTTCTCGCTGGAGATGTCCCGTGACCAGCTGGTGACCCGCCTGCTGGCCAGCGAAGGCCTCATCGAAAATACCCGCCTCATCAGCGGCGACCTCCGGGAGAGCGACTGGGTGAAGATCGCCGAGGGGGCCTCCTCCCTGAGCCGTCTGGATATCCGCATCGACGATAATCCCCTGCTGACGGTGGCGGACATGAACGCCAAGTGCCGCCGCATCGACAACTTGGGTCTGGTGGTCATTGACTACCTCCAGCTGATGACCTCCGCCGGCGGAAAGGGGTATAGCGGCGAGAACCGCCAGCAGGCGGTGTCGGACATCAGCCGTATGCTGAAGATCATGGCCAAGGAGCTGCAGGTGCCGGTGCTGTGCCTGTCCCAGCTGTCCCGTGCCAACGAAAAGCGTGAGGACAAGCGCCCCATGCTGTCGGACCTGCGTGAGTCCGGCGCCATTGAGCAGGATGCCGATATCGTCATGTTCCTGTATCGTGACGATTACTATAAAGAGGATTCGGAAAAGCGCAACATCGCCGAGTGCATCGTGGCCAAGAACCGCCACGGCGAGACCGGCAAGGTGGAGCTGCGCTGGATGCCGGAGTATACCACCTTCGGCACCTTGGAAAACCGCTACGACGAGGAGTAACGAGTCATGGATCTGATGCCGTGGATGCAGCAGCAGGGGATGCTGCCCGCCGCCGGGGAGACGGTGCTGTGCGCCGTGTCCGGGGGGCGGGACTCCGTGTGCCTGCTGCACTATCTGGCGTCGCTGGGTCGCCGCCGGGGCTTTGCCGTGGCCGCCGCCCACTATAACCATCTGATGCGCCCCACGGCGGGGCGGGACGAGGCTTTCGTGGCCGGGCTCTGCCGGGAGCTGGGCGTGCCGCTCTATGTGGAGCGGGGCGACGTCCGGGCCATCGCCCGGCAGGAGGGCTGGGGCGTGGAGGAGGCAGGCCGCCGCCTGCGCTACGACTTTCTGGAGCGCACGGCCGACGCCATCGGAGCCTCCCGCATCGCCACCGCCCACCACCTGTCGGATCAGGCGGAGACGGTGGTGCTGAACCTGCTGCGCGGCACCGGCCCGGAGGGGCTGGCGGGCATTCCCCCGGTGCGGGGACGCCTGATCCGCCCCCTGCTCCAGACCCCCCGGCAGGAGATCGAGGCCTATCTCACGGCCCACGGCCTGGGCCATGTGGAGGACGAGACTAACGACAGCATGGATTTCACCCGCAACCGCCTGCGGCGAGAGGTGTGGCCCCTGCTGACGATGCTCCACCCCGCTCCGGAACGGAGCATCGCGCGGGCTGCCGCCATCCTGCGGCGGGAGAATGTTTTTCTGGATCGGCTGGCCCGCTCCTATCTGGAGACAGCCGTATCCGATTGCCCGTCAGCCGGTGAGCCCAATGCCCCGGAGATCTTTGGCCGCCGGGCCCCCGCTGCACCCAGCCCTGCACCGCTTCCCGGCACGTTGCCGGAGGAGTCGTCAAAGTCGGATAAGCCCTCAGAATGTACACGCACGGGCGATATTTCGCCTGATTTCACATCGGCACCCACCGCCGTATCGGTGTCCGAAGCCGTGCTGCGATCGGCACCGGAGGAGCTGCGGCCCCGGATGCTCCGGCTGCTGCTGGAGCGGCTCCCCGTCGGGAAGAAGGATGTATCCGCCGCCCACATAGAGGCCCTGCTGTCCCTCCGGGAGGGCGGGATGCTGGATCTGCCGGAGGGTGTCACGGCATGGCGGGAGAAGAATGTGCTGCATCTGGAGATGACGCCGCCCCTGCCCCTACCCCTGACCCTGTCGGAGGGGGAGCAGGTCTGGGGAGACTATCTCGTCCGGGTGTGGAGAAGCGAAAAAAATACCCCGCCCCCTGACGGAGAAGGGCTGTCCAAAACGGGCCGGTTTTCGGACCATATCCTGACGCTTTCGGACGGTGGGAAAATGTCCGAATGGACACTCCGCTGTCCGCAAAGGGGAGACGGTCTGACCCTGCCGGGGGCCAGAGGCCGCCGCAGCGTCAAGCGCCTGCTGACGGAGCGGGGGATGCCGCCCCGGCGACGGCGAACCACCCCGGTGGTGTGTATAAACGGAGAACCCGCCGCCGTATACGGCGTGGGTACAGATCAGAGATTTTTGCCGGGGAAAGACGGCAGCAATATAAATATTTTGATGATTGAGAAAGATCAGGAGGAAGAAAGTAATGGCTAAGAGCAATATGGATCAGGACATCCTGAAGGTCCTGTTCAGTGAGCAGGAGATCCATGACCGCATTCAGGAGATGGGCAATCAGCTCTACGATGAGTTCCACGACAGGAACCCGCTGTTTGTGGGCGTTTTGAATGGGTGCTTCCTGTTTATGGCGGATCTGGTGCGGGCCACCCAGTGCAAGAGCGAGGTGGAGTTCATCGGCCTGTCCTCCTATCAGAACGCCACCAAGTCCTCCGGCGTGGTGCAGATCACCCGTGATCTGCAGCGGGATATCTCCGGCCGGGATATCATTGTGGTGGAGGATATTCTGGACTCCGGCAACACCCTGTACTTTTTGAAGGACTATATGCTGGCCAAGGGAGCCAATAGCATCACCATCGTCACCCTGCTGGACAAGCCCTCCCGCCGGGAAAAGCCCATTTACCCCGATCTGGCGGGCTTTGAGGTGCCGGACGAGTTCGTGGTGGGCTTCGGGCTGGACTACTGCCAGCAGTATCGCAATATGCCCTACATCGGCGTGCTGAAGCCGGAGGTATACAGTAAGTAAGCGACAGCGCAGGAGAAGCGGCGCTGTGCCGGCAGAGGGCCGGCGGTCGGAAGGAGGAATGGTCTGTGGAGGAACGGAAGCGGGGTTATCAGGGCCGGCGGCTGGCCGGTGCGACCCCCAGGCAGGAGCCGGAACGCCGGGGCAGCCGTACCCGGCAGGCGGAGGATAAGGCCCGCCGGGAGCGGGACCCGTGGGAGATGACCCCGGAGGAGAAGGTATCTCCGGTAGAGGCCACGTCGGCAGAGGAGGCTCAGGCAGAGCCGAGGGAGCAGTCTGTCCGGCAGGTGGAGGATAAGGCCCGCCGGGAGCGGGACCCGTGGGAGATGACCTCGGAGGAGACTGCTCCGATAACGCCGGTAGACGGGGAGTCCGTCTCGGCCGGCCGGAGAGCCGCTTCGGTGGCCGGAGGTAAAGCGGCACCGGCGGCGGACTTTGACAGCATGATCGGTTCTGCCGACGGGGCGAGCGCCGACCACGCAGCCGGTGCGGCAGGTTCCGATGATGCAGCCGGACCCGATGGGGGAAGCAGCTCCGGCAGGGCGGTCAAGAAGAAAAAGAGCGGCTTTGCCGCCTTTTGGGCGGATTTCGGCTATCTCATCGTCACGGCGGTGGTGGTGGTGCTGGTGTTCCGGGTACTTTTACAGCTGAGTTGGGTACCCTCCGGCTCCATGGAGACCACCATCCCCAAAAAGACGCTGCTGATCTCGTGGCAGCTGCCCTATGTGATGGGTGACCCGGTGCCGGAGCGGGGGAACATCGTCACTTTCTGGAGCGACGAGCTGGATAAGCTGCTGGTAAAGCGGGTCATCGGCCTGCCGGGGGACACGGTGTCCTTCTCCGGCGGCTATGTCTACGTCAACGGCCAGCGGCTGGAGGAGGACTACCTGGACCAGCAGGGCGGTACCATCAGCCCCAACCAGTCCTCCTTCACCGTGCCGGAGGGGTGCCTGTTCTTCCTGGGCGATAACCGCTCCGGCTCGAATGATGCCCGGTACTGGGAGGAGAGCTATATCCCGGTGGGCAATGTGAAGGCCCATGTGCTGCTGGCTATTTCCCTGACCGGGGGCAGCAGCTGGCAGGGCGTGCGGGCCATCGGCTGAGAGGAGGAAAGCATTTGGCAGAACGAAGAAAGATCGGTTTCGGCACCATTTTGATGGTGATTTTGGCGGTATGCGTGGTGGCCTATGTGGTGTCCACCATGCGGACCGCCGGGGACATCCCCTACTCTGAGCTGCGGCAATACTTTTTAGAGGAGAAGGTGCAGGAGTTCTCCATCAGCGACACCCGGATCACGGCCAAGCTGAAGGGGGGCAGCACCGTTGCCTCCGACCTGTACGACTTCGACCTGTTCTATCAGGATCTCAACGAGCTGGTGCAGAAGCAGTATGACAGTGGCATTATCACCGCCTATAACTATCACGCAGACCACTCCACCAACTGGCTGCAGCTGCTGCTGCCGTATGTGCTGGCGTTTTTGGGCTTCATTTTGCTGATGAATCTCATGAACCGCATGGCCGGCGGCGGAGCCGGGGCGCAGGACAAGCTGTCCCGGTTTGGAGAGGCCAAGGTCAGTACGCCGGGAGAGAAAAAGGTCACGTTTCAGGATGTGGCCGGGGCCGATGAGGAGAAGGAGGAGCTGCGGGAGATCGTGGAGTTCCTCCGGGAGCCCCAGAAGTATCTGGACCTGGGGGCGCATATCCCCAAGGGCGTGCTGCTGGTAGGCCCTCCGGGCACCGGCAAGACACTGCTGGCCAAGGCGGTGGCCGGTGAGGCGGGAGTACAGTTCCTGTCCATCTCCGGCTCGGACTTTGTGGAGATGTATGTGGGCGTAGGTGCCTCCCGTGTGCGGGATCTGTTCCAGCAGGCCAAGAAGAGCGCCCCGGCCATCATCTTCATCGACGAGATCGACGCCGTGGGCCGTCAGCGTGGCAGCGGTCTGGGTGGCGGACACGACGAGCGGGAGCAGACCCTGAACCAGCTGCTGGTGGAGATGGACGGCTTCGGCTCCAACGAGGGCGTGGTGGTGCTGGCCGCCACCAATCGAGTGGATATTCTGGATCCGGCGCTGCTGCGTCCGGGACGGTTCGACCGGCAGGTCTATGTGGGGTTGCCGGACATCAAGGGCCGGGAGGAGATTTTGCAGGTACACGCCAAGAACAAGCCCCTGGCGGAGGACGTGGATCTGAAGCAGATCGCCCGTGGCACCGCAGGCTTTACCGGCGCCGATCTGGAGAACCTCCTCAACGAGGCGGCCCTGCTGGCGGGACGGCGCAACGAGTCCTTCATCACCATGAAGGATCTGCAGGAGTCCATCATCAAGGTCATCGCCGGGCCGGAGAAGCACAGCCGGGTCATCCCGGAGAGGGAGCGGCGGCTGACGGCTTATCACGAGGCGGGACACGCCGTGGTGATGCACGCACTGCCGGATCTGGATCCGGTGCATCAGATCACCATCGTTCCCAGAGGCGAGGCGGGCGGCATGACCATCTATCTGCCGGACGAGGATCGGTCGTACCTCTCCCGCAGCTATATGCTGGACCGCATCGCCGGGCTGCTGGGCGGCCGGGCGGCGGAGCAGCTGGTGCTGGGGGATATCTCCACCGGGGCCTCCAACGACATCAGCCGTGCCACGCAGCTGGCCCGGAAGATGGTGGGCACCTACGGAATGTCGGAGCAGCTGGGCAACGTGGCCTTCGACGCCGGACACGACGAGGTGTTCATCGGCAAGTCCATGGCCCAGACCCGGCCCTACTCCGAGAAAACGGCGGCGGAGATGGACGGCGAGATCCGCCGCATCATGGACGACGCCTACGCCCGCTGCACCGCCATTCTGGAGCAGTACCGGCCCCAGCTGGTGGAGGTGGCGGAGTATCTGCTGGCCAACGAGACCATGACGGCAGAGGAGTTCGAGAAGGTATTCCGGACGGAGTGAGGCATTGACAGCGCCTTGCTTATGGGGTAAAATAACGGGGTATCCGCCTCCGTAGCTCAGCTGTATAGAGCGACCGCCTCCTAAGGTTGTGCTCTACCAGCTGCCTTACGGGGAAAAGTGATCGTTGCC
>ERZ836441.322-NODE-322-length-57605-cov-5.633536_pt1 | contig 57605 bp, 46 predicted proteins | sample MGYA00519686_ERZ836441 | MGnify/ENA primary metagenome ERZ836441 (study PRJEB31850, sample SAMEA3708800) | human gut metagenome | biome: human gut; feature: human-associated habitat; material: faeces | place: China | collected 2014 ...
CGCCGCACCGGCGGCCGACGCGACGGAGGCCGCGCAGGGAGAAGCCGCGCCGCCCCCCGCGAAGGAAGCGCCGAAAGGCCCCGCGCCGGACGCGGAACGCATCTGGCAGGAGGCCATGCGGCAGGCCAAGCAGAAGCCGCAGCTCTTCGGCATGCTCAAATTCGGGCGGCTCGTCTCCGGCGAGAACGGGCTGTTCACCGTGGTCTATCCCAAGGCGATGGGCGCGGCCTATGTGAAGATGCTGAGCATCCCGGAGAAGAACGAGGAGGTGGCGGGCTACCTGACGCAGGCGGCGGGCTACCCGTGCACGTTCCGCGCGGCGATCGAGGGCACGGTGCAGGAATCGGACAAGGCGATCCTCAGCGCGCAGGAGGAAGCCAGAAAGCAGGCGGAAAACAGCCTGAACAAGGTATTCGATATGTTCGGACGGGAAAACGTGCGCGTCAAGGATGAATAAAAAGGCATGAAAACGGGCGCGTTATCGGTTTTTGGACGATGAAAAATGCTTTGCCACGCATTTGCTTTGTAAAAAATACAAAGATAAAGCTAAATTATTGTAATTTCGTTGACTCTCCGGCGGGTCAGGTGTAAGATATCCTCATTCCAACGAACAACCTGAGGATAGACCCGATGGGGTCGGGAGGACAGCGCAATGAAGAAAATGCTGATTTTGGCCATGACGATGGCGATGGTTCTGCTCGCGGCGGCGGGCGTTTGCGAAACCCTGCGCGTGGGCATGGAGTGCAACTACGCGCCGTATAACTGGACGCAGAGCGACGCGAGCGAAAACGCCGTGGCGATTGCGGCGGGCGGCTACGCGGATGGCTACGATGTGCGCATCGCGAAGATCATCGCCGATCAGCTCGGCATGGAGCTGGAAATCGTCAAGACCGAGTGGGACGGCCTGACCCCGGCGCTGCTCTCCGGCAACATCGACGTGATTATCGCGGGCATGAGCCCGACCGCCGAGCGCCGGATGACCATTGACTTTACGGATTCCTACTACGACACGGAGCTGACCGTCGTGGTTCGCAAGGACAGCGCGTTTGCCGGCGCGAAGCGCCTGGCCGATCTGGCGGGCGCGAAGATCACCGGCCAGATGAGCACGTTCCACTATGACATGATCGACCAGATCGAGGGCGCGGTGAAGATGCCCGCGATGGAGACCTTCCCGACGATGATCGTTGCGGTTTCCTCCGGCGCGATTGACGGCTATGTGGCCGACCGCCCCGGCGCGGTCTCCGCGACCTCCGCGAACGCGGATCTGACGTACATCACCTTCGACGAGGGGCAGGGCTTCACCGTCTCCCCGGACGACGCGCAGATTGCCGTCGGCGTGAAGCAGGGCAGCCCGCTGAAGGCGCAGATCAACGAAATCCTCGCCGGGATTTCCGCTGAGGAACGCAACGCCATCATGGACGCGGTTGTGCTCGATCAGCCGCTGAGCGAGTAACCGAAGGGAATAAAGGACTGTCGGTCAGCCGACAGCCTTTTATGCGCCATGGGGTGAGAACGTTGGGGCGCTGCCCCAAGCCCTGCCAAGAACCTGAGGTTCTTGGATTTCCCACTTTGTTTATCGCTGCGCGATAAACGGAGGAAAAGAAGTTTCTTATTCAATAAACCATCTGCGAAGCAGATGGTAATGGAAGGTGCAGGGAACTCAGTTCCCTGTCGGGGTTCGGGGCGGCGAGCCGACGTACCCCAAAGGAGAACAAAATGCCGAACGCTTCTACATCCTTCTTTGGCTGGGTGGCCTTTTTGCTGGAAAAATACGGGATGCTGTTCCTGCGCGGAACGGGCATGACCCTGCTGATTGCGCTGACGGGCACGGCGCTGGGCTTCGTGCTCGGCCTGCTGGTGGCCATCATCCGCACCATCGCCCTGCCGGAGAAGAAGAAAACCGGCTCGAACGTCGGCGTGACCCTCCGGCGCGGGCTGCTCAGGCTGGCGCAGCTGCTGATGAACGTCTACATTCAGGTGTTTCGCGGCACGCCGATGATCGTGCAGGCCGTCGTGATCTACTACGGCGCGCAGTATGCGGGCGTGTTCATGGATACGACCTTCGCGGCCATCTTCATCATCTCCATCAACACCGGCGCGTATATGGCCGAAATCATCCGCGGCGGCATCGTCTCCGTCGATAAGGGGCAGTTCGAGGCGGCGCACGCCATCGGCATGACCCATTGGCAGACCATGACGACGGTGGTTCTGCCGCAGGCCATCCGCAACATCCTCCCCTCCGTGGGCAACGAGCTGATCGTCAACATCAAGGATTCCAGCGTGCTCAACGTCATCTCCGTCTCCGAGCTGTTCTTCCAGGCGAAGAGCGCCGCGGGCACGTATTACCGCTACTTCGAGGTCTATTTCATCATCGCGGTGATCTACCTCATCCTGACGCTGAGCGTCAGCGCCATCCTGCGCGCGGTGGAAAAGAAGATGGACGGCCCGGATAACTACGTCATTCACGGCTCGCAGAGCGACAGCCGCGCGGATATCAAGGTATCCGTCGAAAACGAAAAGGAGGCCGTCAAGAGATGGAACGTGTGATTGAAGTCAGGGGCATCAAAAAGGCCTTCGGCGACCACGAGGTGCTGCGGGGCGTGGATTTCGCCGCCAACAAGGGCGAGGTGACCTGCATCATCGGCTCTTCCGGCTCGGGCAAATCGACGCTGCTGCGCTGCATCAACCTGCTCGAAACGCCGGACGAGGGGCAGATTCTCTACCACGGCGAGGATATTCTCTCCGGCGCGGTCAACATGCCGCGCTATCACGCCAAGGTCGGCATGGTCTTTCAGCAGTTCAACCTGTTCGGCAACATGGATGTGCTGAACAACTGCGTCACCGGCCAGATGAAGGTGCTGCACCGCACCCGCGAGCAGAGCGTTGAAAACGCGATGAAGTACCTCGAAAAGGTCGGCATGGCCGCCTACATCAACGCCAAGCCGCGCCAGCTCTCCGGCGGGCAGAAGCAGCGCGTCGCCATCGCCCGCGCGCTGGCGATGGACCCGGAGGTCATCCTTTTCGACGAGCCGACGAGCGCGCTTGACCCGGAGATGGTCGGCGAGGTGCTCTCCGTCATGCAGAAGCTCGCGCAGGAGGGGCTGACGATGCTGGTCGTCACCCACGAGATGGGCTTTGCCCGCGCGGTGGCCAGCGAGGTCGTGTTCATGGATCAGGGCGTGATCTGCGAGCACGGCGACCCCAAGGACGTGCTCGGCGCGCCGAAGACCGAAAGGCTCAAGGCGTTTCTGGCGAGTATGCTGTAAACTGGATAAAAACGTGCTCTTCCGAAAACCGGGAGGGCATTTTTTATATCATGCGGGCGCGCAAAACGAAGAAGATAAATTTGTACGGAACAGTAACTGCGCAAATCCGAAATTTTGCACAAATTCCAATAACGGGCGCGCAATGCGCGCCCCTACAATGTTGCGGAAAAAAGGAACTGCGCATTATGCCGCCGTATCCGTAGGGGCGCGCATTGCGCGCCCGCGTTTTGTGCAACATTCGCTTTTTGCTCAATGATTGTACGGAATCCCGGATTCGTGAAGAACCGAATAATACTAATTCTTGTTAAAATGGCTTAATCCGCGCACCATCTTTTTCGCTCTGACTTTGCCTCGTTCCGTTCAACGTACCTCCAGTACGCCTCACTTCACTTGGCTTCGTCAGAACAAAAAATCTGATGCGCTCTGTTAAGCATTTTAACTGCGAATTAGTATAAAACAGATTGAAAAAAGAATGTCGATATGCTATGATGTCTGTATCCATTTTATAGGCTGTGTATGGGAAAACGACGAACCGAAGGAAAGGCAGAAAGCGATGAACAGGAAGATTTGGAAGGCGCTGGGCATAGCGGTCTGCATGCTGGCGCTGGCGGCGCCGCGCGCTATGGCGGCGCGGTATGAGGTCGGGATGGGCGATCCATTTATTAAATTTGGGGATGCGGTTGAAGCGATTAACCAGTCCGGCGACACAGAAAACGAGATCGTTTTGATGGAGAATATCACCTTGGATGGCAACTATATCAACTATATATTGACCAACGACAAGACGACGACCACCAAGACGACAACCATCAAGGGCGAAGGTCATAAGATTTCCATTAAATCGAAGGCAGAAATTAAGGTGGAAGGAGAAAAAACTGTCCTGAATTTGGGCGCGAACGGTTACGACAAAACGCTGACGATTGACGGAGATACAACGGCTGCCTTTATAGTTGTATCAGGAAGGGCAACCGCGAATATGTACGAAAATGTGACGCTGCAAAATAGGCAGTCTACGGGCAACGCCTACGTACTGGTTACGGGTTCAGATCCAGTTACGGGTTCGAAGTCAGTTTTTAACATGAAAGGCGGCGTAATTGAAGGGGGTAGCCGCGCAGTAATTGCTCAGTCGGGGGCAACGTTCAATATGTCTGGCGGTGAGATTCGAAATTGCAATGGCGGCAGAGGCAGTGGCGGAGGCGTCCACGTTTATGGAGCTACATTTGTCATGGATGGCGGCACAATCAGCGGATGTACGGCGAACGAGGGCGGCGGTTTGTGTGCAGAAAAATCTTCAACCGTCACCATCAACAATGGCACAATCAGCGGATGTTCGGCAGGTGCGGGCGGCGGTTTGTATGCGGACAATTCAACCATCAACATCAGTGGCGGCACAATCAGCGGATGTACGGCGGACACGGGCGGCGGTTTGTATGCAAAAAATTCTTCAAAAATCACCATCAGCGGCGGCACGATCAGCGGATGTAAGGCACTGTCGTCAGATAAAGGTAATGGCGGCGGTTTGTATGCGGACAGTTCAACCGTCAACATCAGCGGCGGCACGATCAGCGAATGTACGGCAAGGAACAATGGCGGCGGTTTGTATGCAACCAATTCTTCAATCGTCAACATCAGCGGCGGCATGATCAGCGGATGTACGGCAGATAAAGGCGGCGGTTTGTATGCGGACAATTCAACCGTCACCATCAGCGGCGGCACCATCAGCGAATGTGAGGGAAGATGGGGCGGCGGTTTGTATGCAAAAAATTCTTTAACCATCACCATCAGCGGCGGCACAATCAGCGGATGTACGGCAGTGCTTGGTAATGGCGGCGGTTTGTATGCAGATCATTCAACCATCACCATCAGCGACGGCACCATCAGCGGCAGCACAATCAGCGGATGTACGGCAAGTGCGGGCGGCGGTTTGTATGCAACAAATTCTTCAGAAATCACCATCAGCGGCGGCACAATCAGCGAATGTACGGCAACGATAAATAATGGCGGCGGTTTGTATGCAACAAATCAATCAACCATCAACATCAGCGACGGCATCATCAGCAGATGTAAGGGGGTACTGGGCTGCGGTTTGTATGCAACAGATTCTTCAGAAATCACCATCAGTGGCGGCACCATCAGCGGATGTACGGGGTTACGGGGCGGCGGTTTGTATGCGGAGAAGAAGTCAACCATTACCATCACCGGCGGTACAATCAGCAGATGTGAGGTAGGTGCGGGCGGCGGTTTGTTTGTGACCGATTCAACCCTCAACATCGAAGGCGGCACAATCAGCGAATGTATTGCGTCAGATTCAGGTAAGGGCGGCGGTTTGTATGCGGAGAATTCAACCCTCACCATCAGCGGCGGCACAATCAAAGGCAACAAAGCAGCATATGGCGGCGGCGTGGCGCTGGTCAAATCAAAGGTTAAGGTTGAAGAACCGATAACAAACTGGACGGTCGTTGACAATGAAGCGTATAAAACCGACACCGGTAGTGGCTATATCGGCGGCGGTATTTATTTGGAAAGTGGGTCGATGGATGTTTCCAATGGATCAAATAAGATTTACAACAATACGGCAGACGGACACGGCGCAGATATTTGTCTGACAGATGATACTTCTTCAATCAAACTGCCCAACGCCGCGAACATGGGCGCGAAATATCTCGACAGCGGCATATACATTGACGGTTGGTATAACGACGACAACCCGCGATATACGCCCTCTGAAAGCGGCGTGCCGGTGAAAGTGGACGGCGCAGAACCGCTAAAAGGCGCATTGTCGCTCGTCGCTTCGTATACAGTAATCCCGGTGCGCATCGAAATCGACGCGAACGGCGGCGTAGGCGGAAGCGGAAGCCAAACGGTGCATGAGGGCACGACCGTCACCCTCGAAGCGCCCACAAAGGAAGGGTATTTGTTTACAGGCTGGGAGGACGAGAATAAGAAAATCTATCCGGCCGGAGAAGACGGAAAAGTCAACATCACCGTCAATGAAAATATGAAACTGACGGCTGTTTGGAAAGCCCAGTCGTTCACGGTCACATATGTTCTGCTGAACGGCAAAACGCGGACGCAAACGGTGAATTACGGCCAAACGGTGACGCTTGGCGAAGAACCGCGAACCGGCTATACCTTCGTCGGCTGGAAGGACGGCGAGAATGTGTATCGCGCGGGCGAAACGATCACCGTCACGGAGGACAAGACGCTCACGGCGGTTTGGGAAGCCCGGACGTTCACGGTCACATACGTTCTGCTGAACGGCAAAACGCGGACGGAAACGGCGGCTTACGGCCAAACGGTGACGCTTGGCGAAGAACCGCGAACCGGCTATACCTTCGTCGGCTGGAAGGACGGCGAAAAGATGTATCACGCGGGCGAAACGATCACCGTCACGGGAGATATGACGCTCACGGCGGAGTGGAAAAAGCTCCCCAGCGCGGAAAACCTGCCGAAGACGGGCGATGAAAGCCCCGTTCTGCTTTGGGGCGCGGCGCTGGCGGTTTCCGCGGCGGCCTGCTTTGTGCTCAGACGAAAGAAATAAATCAGAAACAATGGGGGGGAAAAACGCAAATTCTGCGTATAATGCGGGCGCTGCGTTTTTCTCCTTCCGTCTGCCTTTCGGCAGCCAACCTTCGGCGTTTTCATCGGCTGATTCTGCCACAGGCAGCGCCGATTTCAAACGTCCCTCTAAGAGGGAGGTATTGTTTCTTCACCGCCGAAACCTTAGAGAAATCCCTTCGACTTATTGCATAGACGGAAAAAAAGCCAAAAAAGCTCCCTCTTTGAGGGAGCTGGCACGGCGTAGCCGTGACTGAAGGAGTTAAGCGGGCGCGCCCGCGTTTTGTGCAGCATTTGCTTTTTGCTCAATGGTTGGAAATAAATCAAAATAAGAGCGGACATGCGGGTAGCGAACCCCATGTCCGTTTTTGACATTATAGGGAACTGCACAAAATCGCCCGCGTGAGCAAGACTTTGATGCGTGGCAGACTTCGGCGGAGGTGAAGGCGGGCTCAGCCCGCTTTTTGGCGCTTTGCGGACTTCGGCGGAAGCGAAAAAAGAAAGTCGGCTGACCTTTCGGCACTTTATGGTTGCAATTTGGGGAGCGGGAGGATAGAATGTATATAAACAGATTATTAACGAATCGTGCACCATCGACCGGAAAAGGACGTTGCAACCATGGATATCAAACAGCTTCTGACCATGATTACGCTCTCCCAGACGCTCAACTATCAAAAGGCGGCGGAGCAGCTTCAATATGCGCCGAGCACGCTTTTTAAGCATATCCAAATGCTGGAACAGGAGGTCGGCGCGCCGCTCTTCTGCAAAACAGGCCGCCAGCTCGCGCTCACCCGGCAGGGCGAGGCGTTTTTGGCGCATGCCACCCGCATGGTGGAGCACTATTATCTGGCGCTGGACAGCGTTTGCCCGGCGGAGAAGCTGGAGGGCACGGTCAGCGTCGGCGGGTGCGAAATCAACATCGGCAACAGCCTGCTCGCGCTGTTTGAGCAATTCCACACCGCGCACGCCGAAACCCGGCTGAACATGATGATGACGCACAACGCGGGCGTTCCGGCGCTGATCCGCTCGGATATGCTGGATATCGGCTTTTTCTACACCATGCGCCCCGGCGTGGTCAGCGGGCTGCGGGCGGTGCCGCTGTACCGCGAGCCGGTGTATATCGTGGTGTCGTGGGATCATCCGCTGGCGCAGAAGAAGAGGCTGAAATACGAGGCGCTGGAGGGCATGCAGTTCATGTACCCGCACGATACATGCTGCTTTGTCGGCGAGTTTTTGCCGATGCTGGAAAAGATGGGGGTTCACCTGAGCAAGGCGACGTTTTTGGGCGGCGTTCAGCTCGTGGTGGAGCAGGTGCGCAAGGAGGGCGCGATGACGCTTGCGCCGCACTGCGCCGCGCAGCATTACCACGACGCTTACGGGCTGGTCAGGCTGGATATGGATGAAGACCCGATCTGGGCGTGGGAAAATATCGTCTATAAAAACTACGAAACGCTCAAGCCCGCCGCCCGCGCGCTGGCGCGGAGCAGCGCGGTCTATGCCGATGAACTTGTGAAAAAGGACACGAGCGGGTGGATTTTAAGGCCGAACGGGTCGGCATGATTGTTAAATTTCTGTTTTTCGAATGATTCATTTCCTCCTTTCGAGTGATGAAACGCATAAATTCATGTACAATGATGTCAGGAGTTCCGAACGTGTTTACATCGGAAAGGAGAAAAAAGAATGAACAAGAAATGGATCGCTTCTCTGGCCTGCGTCTGCCTGCTGGCTTCCAGCTTCACGGCGGCGGTGGCCGAGGGCATGAAGCCCGGCACCTACACGGAAGTCGCCCGCGGCATGTACGACGGCCTGACGGTGGACGTGACCGTGTCCGAGAGCAAGATTGAGGACATCAAGGTGACCGCTTACAACGAGACCGCTCCCGGCTGGCCGGCGCTGGAGAAGATGCCCGCCGCGATTCTGGAAGCGCAGTCTCTGGCGGTAGATACCGTCAGCGGCGCGACCCGCACCTCCGAGGGCATCCTCAAGGCTGTTGAGGCGGCTCTGGTCGAGGCCGGCGCGAACGTCGAAGATTTCAAGAAGCCGGTCGAGGCGAAGGAAGTCGCCGCGCCGGATTACTTCCCGACCATGGGCTCCGTCGAAGTGCCGGAGAAGTGGGACGAGAGCTATGACGTCGTCGTCGTCGGCGGCGGCTTCGCGGGCCTTGCGGCGGCTTACTCTGCGGAGAAGGCCGGCAGCAGCGTCGTGCTGGTTGAGAAGCTCTCCACCACCGGCGGCAACAGCGCCATCAACGGCGGCCAGTACGCCTCTTACACCTCCAAGCGCGCCGCCGAGCTCCAGCAGAAGCTGGGTCTTGAGCCGGACACCGCCGAGAAGCACATCGAAGACACCATCAAGGGCGGCGACAACATGAGCAACCCGGCGCTGGTGCGCGAGATGGTCTACGCTTCCCCGGTCTACTTTGATCTGCTGCTGGACAACGGCCTCCAGATTCGCGAGACGCTGGCTCGTCCGGGCGGACACTACGGCTACCGCACCTACGTCACCGAGAACCAGGTCGGTTCCGACATCACCAACCTGCAGCTCAAGATGCTGAAGGAAACCAGCGCGACCATCGAGCTGGAAACCAAGATGGTTGAAATCTACCGCACCCGCGACGAGGCGAACCGCGTTGTCGGTATCCGCGTTGCGACCGCGGACGGCTACAAGACCATCGAGGCCAAGAAGGGCGTCATCATGGCGACCGGCGGCTTCTCCGCGAACGTCCAGATGCGCGAGACGCAGGTTCCGTACCTGACGGAAGAACTGCCGACCACCAACATCAAGGCCGCGTCCACCGGCGAGGGCATCTACCTTGCGCAGGCGATCGGCGCGAACACCACCCAGATGAGCAACATCCAGCGTTATCCGTGGGCGGACCCGAACACCGGCGTTCTGGATAAGTACGCGGTGTGGCCGTTCACCGGCCCGTCCTACGGCGTCATCTACGTTGATTACAACGGCAACCGTTACGTCAACGAGGGCGACCGCCGCGACGTCTGCGCGAACGCTGCCGTCAACACCGGTTTCGTTTCCACCTACGCCATCTTCACCGAGCCGGTCGTCGCCGGTTACGTCCGTCCGGAAGAAATCGAAGCCGGTATCGCCGATGGCCGCATCCTGAAGGCGGACACGCTCGACGAGCTGGCCGAGAAGATCAACGGCTTTGAGGTCAAGGGCATGTTCCCGACCGTCACCGGCGACAACCTGAAGGCCACCATCGAGAAGCACAACGGCTACATCGACAACGGCGAGGATCTCGATTTCCACAAGGTCATGGCTTCCACCATGGTCAAGATCGAGGAAGGCCCGTACTACGCGCTGCCGCAGTTCCCGTCTGTGCACCACACGATGGGCGGTCTGGTCATCGACACCATGACCCGCGTGCTGGACATCTACGGCCAGCCGATCGAAGGCCTCTACGCGGCCGGCGAAGTCACCGGCGGCGTGCACGGCACCAACCGTCTGGGCTCCAACGCGGATGCGGACGCTTGCGGCTTCGGCTACATCTCCGGCATCGTCGTTGCGACCGGCGAACTCCCGGACTTCATCCCCGCTGAGTAATTGAATCGCTCACATGCGGCGGCGCGAAAGCGCCGCCGCTCTTTTACTCCTTCAGTCAGCTTCGCTGACAGCTCCCTCGAAGAGGGAGCCTTTTTTGGTAAGAAACAGAATAGATTGAAAAACTTTGAAGCATGCTTTCCCCCAAACCCGTGTATATATGGAGCATGAGGACAAGGGGAGGGGATGCGCGTGAAACGAGTTTTGGCGGCGCTTTTGCTGCTCTGCGCCGTGACGATGAGCGCGGACGCGGCGGCACAGACGCAGATGAATGTGTATTTCGCGGCGAACGCCATGGACGAGGAGACCGCCGGAGCGCTGATGGAGCGGACGCGGCAGGCGTTTCCGCAGGCGCAGTGGCGGGCGATTGGGCCGACGGGGGAGCGCGACCTGCGCGCGCTGATCCTCGGGGACGACATGCCGGATCTCATCGTCTGCGCGCCGTCCGAGGCGAGCCTGTGGGTGAGCGACGGGCTGTTTATCGCGCTGGACGGCTGCCTGACGGATGTGTCGCGCATCAGCGAGCCCGTGCTGGACGCCTGTGTGCAGGATGAAACGCTGTTCATGCTGCCGCTGACGGCGAAGCACCGGCAGATGGCGGTCAACCGGCGGCTGCTGGAAAAGCGGAGAATGGGCTATATGACTAACGCGATCGAGCACCCGATCTGGTACCCGATGGAGTTCGACCAGCTCTTGGAGGAATTCGCGCTGGCGGATCATCCGGCGCTGGAAATCTGGCCGGCCGAGCCGGAAACCTGCGGCGCGCTGGAGGCGCTGCTGCAAGCGCTCTACGGCGGGGCGTGGCTGACCGAAGGGGGAGAAACCGGACAGGCGGATCACATCAACGTGCAGGCGGCGCTGGAATGGCTGCGCGACCGGGTGCGGGGCGGCCTGATTGCGCGGGTCGGGAGCAGGGAGGAAGCGCTGACGCATTTTCTGAACGGGGAAACCGCCCTGTTCATGGATTGGCGGACGGGCGACGAGCGGCGCTGCGCCCGCGAATTGGAGAAAAACGGCGTCGAGCTGCTCACCATGCCGTATCCATCCTCGACGGGCTTTGTGATCCGCTCGTTTGAGCTGACGGGCGTTTGCGTCGCCGCCGGAGCCAACAGCGCGCTGGCCATGCGCGCGGCGGCGCTTTGGCACGAGGACGCGCAGGCGCAGCGCGCGCTCGGCGAACGCGGCATCTGGAAGGACGACGCGGTGTGGCTGCCCGAAATCGACGCGACGCAGAAGGGGCTGACCCTGCGGCGGTTGATGTGCGAGGCCATCGAATCCGCGCTGAGCGGCGAAAGCACGCCCAAGGACGCGCTCAGGCTCGTTCAGACGACGCTGGACGCGATGTGACGCGCCCCAAAAACAGATTTTTCGGCGCAAACGCAAAATTTCTCTTGCAAAACGGGGATGAGCCGTGTTATAATCTCCTTTGTATGAACGGGCGCTCCGCTGCGAACAAAGTCGCGTTACGCATGAACGCCTGACGAAAGGAGAAACTGACCGATGAGCGAAATCATCCGTGCAATTGAGAGCGAGCAGCTCAAGAAAGACCTTCCCAAGTTCAACGTGGGCGATACTCTGCGTGTCATGGTTAAGGTTGTTGAGGGCGATCGCGAGCGCCTGCAGGCCTTCGAGGGCATCTGCATCGCGAAGCGCAACGGCAGCATCCGTGAGACCTTCACCCTCCGCCGTGTTTCCTACGGCATTGGCGTGGAGCGTACCTTCCCGCTGCATTCCCCGCGTCTTGATAAGATTACGGTGCTCCGTCGCGGCAAAGTCCGTCGTGCGAAGCTGTACTATCTGCGTAATCTGTCCGGCAAGGCCGCCAAGATTAAGGAGAAGTAATTGTGCTGTTAAGACCGCCGGGCGTTGCGTCCGACGGTCTTTTTCTATTCTATATACGCGCCCCAAAACATCGAACAGGCGCGAAGCGAAGAAAGGGTGCAGGGAACGGGTTCCCTGCCGGGGTATGGGGCAGCGCCCCATGAAGGAGGATGCAATGAACGAAGATGTGATGCTCCGCGCCGACGAGAAGAAGATCAACTGGTATCCCGGCCACATGGCCAGAGCCAAGCGCGCGCTGGCCGATCAGCTCAGCCGCGTCGATGTGGTCGTGGAGCTTTGCGACGCGCGGATTCCCCGCGCCAGCCGAAACCCGGATCTGGCCGATATGATCAAAAACAAGCGCCATCTGCTCGTGCTCGGCAAGGCCGATTTGGCCGATGAGCGCGAAACCCGCGCGTGGCTGGGGTATTTCCGCGCGCAGGGGATCGACTGCATGAGCTTTGACAGCATTCGCGGCAAGGCAAAGGATATCATCGCGCGCATTGAAAAGGCCAGCGCCGACGCGGTGGCCAAAATGGCCGCGAAGGGCGTTAAAAAGACCGTGCGGGTGATGATCGTCGGCGTGCCGAACGTCGGCAAATCCACGTTCACCAACCGCATCAACGGCGCGTCCATCGCCCGAACGGGCGACCGCCCCGGCGTGACCCGCAGCAACCAGTGGGTGCGCATCACGCCGTACCTCGAGCTGCTGGATACGCCCGGCCTGCTCTGGCCGAACCTCAGCGACCAGCAGGACGCGCGCGCGCTGGCGTTCGTCGGCACGATCAACGACAACATCATGGATCAGCAGATGCTGGCGATCCGCCTGATGGAGCGGCTGATGGAGGATCACGCCGACGCGCTGACGACCCGCTTCAAGCTCAAAAACAACGCCCTGCGCGGCGTGCCGCTGCTGGAGGAGGCCTGCCGCTGCCGCGGGTGGCTGCTCCCCGGCGGCGTATGCGACACGGATCGCGGCGCGGCGGTCATTCTGGATGAGTTCCGCGCGGGCAAGCTGGGGCGCATCACGCTGCAAAAAGCGCCGGTAAAGACGCCAAAGGAAACGACTCCGATGCGCGAAGCGAAGAAAGAGCCGGAGGCCTAAGCCCTCAGGCAGGTTTGGGCAGAAGCCCAAGGGAGCGTATAGCATGAAAAAAGACTGGAACGCCCGTTTGGAAGAAATCACGCAGACGGACAAGGCCATTTGGGCGACGGGGCGCGCCTTTGCCGGCATAGACGAGGCGGGGCGCGGCCCGCTCTGCGGCCCGGTGGCGGCGGCCTGCGTCGTGATGCCGCCCGAGCCGCTGCTGCTGTATGTGGATGACAGCAAGAAGCTGACGGAAAAGCGCCGCGAGGCGCTGTATGACCAAATCATGCAGACGGCGGTGTATGCGAAGGTGATTCTCGCCTCGCCGGAGGAGATCGACCGGGTGAACATCCTGAACGCGACGAAGAACGCGATGGCGTTGGCGGCGAAGGACGCGCCCTGCGATTTGTTTCTGGTGGACGCGATCACCCGGCTGGATGTGCCGGGCGAGGTGCGCGGGCTGGTGCACGGCGACGCGCTCTGCTACTCGATTGCGGCGGCCTCCATTTTGGCGAAGGTGACGCGGGATCGCATCATGCGCGAGCTGGACGCGCGGTATCCGCAGTATGGGCTGGCCAAAAACAAGGGCTACGGCACGGCGGAGCACATCGCCGCGCTCAGGCAGTACGGCCCGACGCCGATTCATCGCCGCTCGTTCATCGGGCATTTTGTCGAGGTGTAAGATGGATTCGGACGGATTGGGAACGCTGGGCGAGGTTCGCGCCGAGCAATATCTCGTGGAGCAGGGCTGCCGGATTTTGGCGCGCAACGCGGCGTTCCCCGGCGCGGAGATCGACCTGATTGCGCAGGATGGGCGGGTGATCGTCTTTGTCGAGGTCAAGATGCGGACGAGCGGCGCATCCTACGGGCGCGAGGCCGTGACGCCGGCCAAACAAAAGAGAATATGCAGGGGCGCGCTGCGCTACATGGTTCAAAATGGGCTGACGGAGCGGCAGGCTCGCTTTGACGTCATCGAAATCCGGGGCGCAAGGCTGACGCATATCAAGGACGCGTTCCCCTATCAGGGGCCTATGTTTTGATTTTTCCCGGAGGATTGAAATGAAAAAACGTCAGAAAATCTGGATCGTCGTTTTGCTTACGCTGCTCGCCGCGGCGGCGGTTTTCTTTGCGCTGCATGGGTCAGGCGGGAAGGACGACGCGCCGCAGACGGGCAACCTGATTGCCAACGGCGATTTTGCTTTGACGACGGACGGCGAGCCCGACGGCTGGCAGACCGGCGCATGGGTGACGAGCGCGGGCGCTTCGTATCTGGAGGCGGTGACGCTGGAGGACGGTACGACCGCCGCGCTGGTGGAAAACGCCGCGGCCAACGACGCGCGCTTTGAGCAGACGATTGCCGTTCGCGAGAACGCGACATACAGGCTGACCGCGCGGGTGATGGCGGAGGGCTGCGGCGAGGGGACGAAGGGCGCGAATGTGTCCTTCTCCGGCGTTTACGGCACGAGCCGCGACCTGCACGACACAAACGGCCGGTGGGAGACGCTGACCCTGTATGGCCGAACCGGAAAAGGGCAGAAGGAAATCACGGTCATGGCGCGGCTGGGCGGCTACGGCGCGGAGAACACCGGCAAGGCGTGGTTCACGGACATGAGCCTTGAACAGGTGGAAACCGTGCCCGTCGGCGAGACGGTGCTCGATCTGGCCACGCCCGCGCCGAGCAAAAAGACCGACGCGGGCGCGCCCAAGACGGCGAAGGAGAGGAGCATCCCGCTGCTGATCGGCGCGGCCTGCGTCTACATGGCGCTGGCGGCGCTGCTGGCGCGCGGCCTGACGGGGAAGAAGCTGAACGCGCGCGCGGGGCTGGCGGTTTCGCTGCTGGCGGCGCTGGTCATCCGCGTGCTGCTGGCGTTCACCGTCGAGGGCTATGGCGTGGATATGGGCTGTTTTGGCGCGTGGGCGGGCAAGATGGCCGACGGCGGCCCGGCGAATTTCTATGAAACGGGCTATTTCTGCGATTATCCGCCCGCGTATATGCTGGTGCTGTGGCTGCTCGGCCTGCTGGGCAGGGCGCTGGGGCTTGGCACGGGGAGCATGGCGTTTCAGGGGCTGATGAAGCTCGTGCCGATTGCCTGCGATCTCGCGCTGGCGGCGGTCTGCTTCAAATGGGCCGAGAAAAAGCTGGGCGAAGGCGCGGCGCTGGCCGTGGCCGCGCTGCTGGCGCTGAACCCGGCGTTCATCGTGACCTCGAGCTGCTGGGGGCAGATTGACTCCGTGCTGGCGCTGCTGCTGGTGCTGATGCTGCTGTATGCGCGCGAGGGGCGGTGGACAATCGCCATCCCGATCTTCGCGCTGGCCGTGCTGGCCAAGCCGCAGGCGGGGCTGCTCGCCCCGCTGGGCGTGGCGGCGCTGATGAAGGAAGCGCGCATGGGCGAGCGCCGCGGAAAATCCATCGGTCTGGGCCTGCTTGGCGGCGTGGCGGCGACGCTTATCGTCGTGCTGCCCTTTGCGTGGGGCGAAAACATTTTCACGTGGCTGGTGGATAAATACGCGGCGACGCTCTCCGGCTATCCGCACGCGACGCTCTCGACGGGCAACCTGATGTTCCTGCTGGGCGGCAACTGGGTGGATGAATCGACCGCGCTCATCGGCTCGATCACCTACGGGCAGATCGGCCTTGTGCTGATGGCGCTCTCCTTCGCGGCGGGCGTGGCGGTCTACGCCGTGGGCAAGGGGAGGAGCCGCCTGTTCCTCTCCGCCGCGCTGACGATGCAGCTGGTCTTTGCGCTGGGCACGAAGATGCACGAGCGCTATATCCTGCCCGCGCTGGCGCTGCTCTTTTTCGCGTTTGTGGAGACGGGGGATATCCGGCTACTGATCTCCGCCGTGCTGGCCTCGGCGGCTTCGGCGGTGAACATCGGCGTGGTGCTGGCGTTTGATTATCTGATTGCGCCGAACACGGGGCTGGGGTATGCGCTGGGCGCGGTGCAGCTCGCCGCCGCGGCGCTGACGGCGTATACGGCGGTTCGCCTCCTCATGGGGGCGCGGCCGATGACCCTGCCGGAGCGCAGGGTTGAGCCGGACAAAACGGCGGACGCGGGCGGCGGAGCGCCGACCTGCGCGGCCGAAAAGCGCGAGCGCGACGAGCTGCTGCATCCGCAGGATCACCGCATGCACCTGCGCGGGCGCGACTTCGCCATCATGGGCGCGCTGACGCTGGCGTACAGCGTGGCGGCGCTTTGGCATCTGGGCGCGACGAAAGCGCCGCAGACGGGCTATGTCTCCACGGCGGCGGGCGAGACGGTGGTGCTCGACCTCGGCGAAAATCAGGAGGACTTCCACCTGTATTATTATGGGGGGATTTCCGACACGCAGTTCACCGTCGCGACCTCTGTGGACGGGGAAAGCTACGGCGTGGAAACCGGCGCGTTCTTCGACCGGGGCGAGTGCTTCAAATGGCTGGCGCTTCGCGAGCCGACCTATGACGCGGATGGCGTGGTTGCGGGCGCTTCCGGCGGAATGATCGCGCTCAACGGGCGCTATGTCCGCCTGACGTTTGACGGCGCGGGCTCGGCACTCTGGGAGGTTGCGGCGGTCGATGGAAACGGGCGGGTGATCCCCGTGCAGGCCATCACGGCGAGCGGCGCGGTCGAAGGGCGCGCGGCCGACCCGAATGTGCTGATCGACGAACAAGACGCCGTGCCGGAGAAGCCGACCTATGAAAACAGCATGTACTTCGACGAAATCTACCACGCGCGCACGGGCTACGAGCACGCGCACAGCCTGCACACCTACGAGACGACGCACCCGCCGCTGGGCAAGGTGTTTATGAGCTGGTGCATCGACCTGATGGGCATGACGCCGTTCGCGTGGCGCTTTGCGGGCACGCTGACGGGCATCCTGATGATTCCAGCGATCTATCTGCTGGCGATGCAGCTCATCAAGCGGACGCGGTGGGCGGCGCTCAGCGCGCTGCTGCTGACGGCGGACTGCATGCACTTCACGCAGACGCGCATCGCGACGATTGATTCCTTCCCGGTGCTGTTTATGATGGTGATGTTCCTGTTCATGGCGCGCTGGATGCAGATGAGCTTCTATCACCAGAAATTGTGGAGGACGCTCGTGCCGCTGTTTGCTTCCGGCGTGTTCATGGGGCTGGCAATCGCCAGCAAGTGGATCGGCTGTTACGGCGCGGTCGGGCTGGCGGTGCTGTTCTTCTCGCGGTTCATTACGCTCTATAAGCAGAGCGTCTACGCCAAGCGCCATCGGGACGAAGACCCGGCGTTCGCGCGCGCGGCGGACGGCTTTGCCCCAAAGGGCGCGGCGACGCTCGCGGCCTGCGTGGTGTTTTTCGTGATTGTGCCGATTGTGATTTACTGCCTGAGCTATATTCCGTATCTGAGCGCTTACGGCGAGGTGAAGCTGAACCTCAAGACGCTTGAGCGCATCTGGAACGCGCAGGTGACGATGTTTGAATACCACAAGAACCTCGTCGCGACGCATTATTTCTCCTCGCCGTGGTATGAATGGCCGCTGATCGTCAAGCCAATGTGGTATTACAGCGCGGCGTTCCCGGCGATGGGCAAGGCGAGCACGATCATGGCGTTCGGCAATCCGGCCGTGTGGTGGACGGGGCTTGTCGCCATCCTCTTCGTGCTGGGGTACAGCGTCTATCGCAACGCGCTGCCGATGCTGCGCGTCACACGCGGGCGCGACGACGAATACGACCGCGCGCTGCCGATCATCGCGGTGGGCTTTCTGTCGGCGTATCTGCCGTGGGTGCTGGTCAGCCGGCTGACGTTCATCTATCACTACTTTGCCAGCGTGCCGTTCATCATTTTGGCGACGGCGCAGGGGCTGCGCTATCTGGAGCGGCGAAACAGGGCGCTCAGCCATGCGCTGACGGCCTTGCTCGTCGTGGTCGCCGTGGCGCTGTTCATCGCGTTTTATCCCTATGCGTCGGGGCTGGAGGTCTCCCGCGAGTGGCTGGCGCGGATGAACTGGTTTAAGAACTGGATGTGGTATTGACCGCGTTTGGGTCGCGGCAGGGCGCTTCTCCCTTGAAGGGGAGAGAGAAGGAGGGCGCGCTGCGGGTTTGAGGAAATTTGGGCGTTTGACGGAAAGGCGTTTGTAAAGCGGCGCATAAAAGAATAGGCGCATAAAAAATAATCACGCACCCCCGCAGAAACGGAAAACCGGCTGCGGGGGTGCGTGCGTTTATGCGATTGTTACAGCGCCCTCAGCGCGACGCCCTTTGCTTCCAGCGCGGCGCGAATCCTTCGGACGAAGAGCAACGCCTTTTCGCCGTCGCCATGGACGCAGATGGAATCCGCGCGGAGGGGGATATCCGTGCCATCGACGGCGGTGACGACGCCTTCGGTGACCATGCGCACGACACGCTCGATGGCCAGCGTTTCATCGGTAATCATCGCGCCGGGCTGGCTGCGGGGGACGAGCGTGCCGTCGGGTTGATAGCCGCGGTCGGCAAAGACCTCGCTGGCGGCGCGCAGACCGGCCTTTTCGGCGGCGAGCAGCATTTCGCTGCCGCTGAGCGCGAGAAGGATGAGGCGGTCATCCACCTCGCAGATGCCCTCGACGACGGCGCGCGCCAGCTTTTCATCCTTGGCCGCCATGTTGTAGAGCGCGCCGTGCGGCTTGACGTGGCGAAGCGGCACGCCGGCGACGCGGCAGAAGGCGGTCAGCGCGCCGAGCTGATACTGAATATAGGCCTTCGCCTCGGCCGGAGAAACGTTCATGCTGCGGCGGCCAAAGCCCATCAAATCGGGGAAGCCGGGGTGCGCGCCGACATGCACGCCCGCCTCGCGGCAGCGCGCGACGGTTCTCGCCATCACGAGCGGATCGCCCGCGTGATAGCCGCAGGCGACGTTTGCGGAGGTAATCAGCGGGATCACGGCCTCGTCCATCCCGATGGTATACGCGCCGAAGCTCTCGCCAAGGTCGCAGTTTAGATCGACAGAAATCATGGGGATTCCTCCTTACAGCTTTAAGACGGCGTTTTTGATGTCCGTGATGAACATGTGCCCCGGCGCGTGGGTGATGACGAACGGCGGTTTGGAGTGCATGACGACGGCCTGCGGGGTTACGCCGCAGGGCCAGAAGACCGGCACCTCGCCCTCACGGATGGTCACCGCGTCGCCGTAATCCGGGTGCGCGAGATCGCGAATACCGATGGCCTCCGGAAAACCGATTTGAACCGGCATGCCGTGGACGCGCGGCATCTGTGCCGTGATGGCGACGGCGGCGGGCACGAGCGCATGCGGAATCGGGCGCATGCTGACGACCATGTTGCCGGAGAACACGCCCGCGGGCGCGCAGGGGATGTTCGTGTTATACATCGGCACATTCACGCCCTCCTCGATCTGGCGGACGGGAATACCCGCCTCGAGCAGCGCGCTCTCAAACGAAAAGCTGCACCCGATCAGGAAGCTGACGAGCTGACGGCTCGGATCGTCAAAAAACCGCGATACATCGGTATATTCGCCCGTCATCACGCCGTCTTCGTAGACGCGGTATTTCGGAATATCGCGCGCGATGTCGCTGCCTTCGCCGAAGACGGGGAAGGTGCGGCTGCCCGTGTCCGCCACTTCGAGCAGCGGGCAGGATTTCGGGTTGCGCTGGCAGAACAGCAGAAAATCCCACGCCAGTTCCCTGGGGAGAACGACGAGGTTGCCCTGCGCGTAGCCGTCGCACATGCCCGTGGTCGGCGAGGTGATTTGCCCCGCCCGGATGAGGGCGCGCACGTCCTTCGGGCGGGCGGATGCGTAATCAGTCATGGTCGATCGCCTCCTTGAGATACGTCCATTTTTCTTTTTCCTTCCGGCAGGCCTCCGCGCCCTCTTCCACGCTCACGACGCGGAAGCCGACGAGCTGGCCGGGGCGAACCTGCGCCAGCGCCGGGATGTCGCAGGGGATCACCGTCGCGATTTTGGCATAGCCGCCGGTGCTCTGGTGGTCGGCGAGCATCACAATCGGCTGGCCGTTGGCGGAAACCTGCACCGAGCCCTCGACAATGCCATCCGAGAGGATGTCCACACCCGCCTTGGCCTCGATCGGCGCGCCGCTGAGCTTGGCGGCCATGCGGTTGGAATCCTGCGTGACGGTGTAGAGCGCGGATTTGAAATCAAAAAGACCCTTTTCGGTGAAGGCGTCGTCCTGCGGGCCGAGCACGACGCGAAGCAGCGGGAATTTCTGCGCGCCGATGAAGCCGTGCGGGCTCAGCGTGGTCAGCGCCCAATCTTCCAGCACGACGGCTTCCAGACGCTTTTTCAGCGGCTTATACCGCTCCTGCGGCAGTTCGAACGCGCGCAGAACGGGCAGAACGTCGCCCGCCTTGAGCGCGCGGCCGCTCAGCCCGCCGATATGGCATTTGAGATCGGTCGAGCGGCTGCCGAGGACGGGGCGGATATCAAACCCGCCGAACACGGCCAGATAGCCGCGCAGGCCGGAAGAAAGCATGCCGATTTCCAGCGTGTCGCCGGGGGCGAGCAGCAGCGGCTCGAACATGGAAACGCGCTTCCCGTTGACGGTCGGCAAAACCGTGCCGCCGGTCAGCGCGACGAGCGTATAATCCGCCGCGCGGACGGTCGGCCCGCAAAGCGTATACTCAAGCCCCGCGACATGCGGACAGCCGCCGTTGCCGCAGAGCAGATTCGCCAGCGCCAGCGCGTATTTATCGCATGCGCCGCACTCGGGATAGCCCTCCGCCTGATGGCCGTGGCGGCCAAAGTCCTGAACGGTGGTCAGCGGCCCGGGCGAAACGATGTTAAGCGCCATGGCGTTTCGCCTCCTCGCGTTTTTGGATGCGTTCAAACTCGCCTTCGTCGATGGGAACGAAGCGGATGCGGTCGCCCGCTGCGTAGGGCAGCGGCTCGCCGGGGGCGAAGAGCGTCAGCGGGGTTCGGCCGATGAGCTGCCAGCCGCCGGGGGATTCCATCGGATAAATGCCGGTCTGCTTGCCGCCGATGCCCACGCTGCCCGCCGGGATGCGCGTGCGCGGGGTGGAAAGGCGCGGGGTATGCAGCCGCTCGTCCAGCCCGCCCAGATACGGAAAGCCCGGCAGAAAGCCAAGCATATAGATGCGATAGGGCTGGCCGCTGTGCAGGGCGATGACCTCCCGCTCGGTCATGCCCGCGTGCCGGGCGACGAAGGGCAGATCCTCGCCGTAAGCCCCGCCGTAGCAGACGGGGATTTCGACGATTTTGCCTTCCGTTACCGCCGAGGCGGAAAGCTGCCGCTCCAGCGCGCGCAGCGTGCCGCAGAGCGCGTCGTAATCGGTCAGAAACGGATCGTATTTGACGAGCAGCGAGGCGTAGGCGGGGACGGTTTCCTCCAGACCGCAGATGTGCGCGTGCTCAACCGCTTCCCTGAGCGCGGCAACCTGAGCGCCGGTTTCCGAACGGATGGCGTTGCCGAGCACGGCCAGAACGCCGCCGACGCCGACGGGGCGCAGTTCCATCATATCACATCCTTACTCAAAAAAGTGCTTGGCCAAAACCGGCCCGAACCAGCGGTCGGAATTGTGCGAATAGCGGAGCGCGTAATCGGTGCACTGGCGCATCAGGCTGAGGATGGAGACGTTCATCTTCAGGTTGAAGCCGTCGATGCCGGGCAGCAGCGAGCCGGTCATGTCGATCATGCCGCTGCGGGCGGCGGTGCGCATGACCTCGGCCTCCATCTCCTCGGTGTGCAGAATGTCGATGTTGCGCAGCAGATACGCCAGCGCGGCCATCAGGCCGTAACAGCCCCAGTCGGAGCAGGTCGCGGTGATGATGCTGTCCGTCGTGGACGCGGCCAGAATACCGCCCTTGCAGCCGCAGCTGCACTCGCCGTGCGCGGTGAAGGGCACGAAGGAGCGGATGTGATCGGCGATTTTGCCCATGCCGATTTCATTGCCGAGGTCGCCGATGGCCACGCTCGGCACGCCCAGCGCGCGCAGCTTCTCCCAAAGCGCGACGCTCTTGGCTTCCAGCGCGGAGACGTCCAGCCCGCCCGCGTTGTGGTAAACGCCGACGTCGTTTGCCCCCGGCGCTTCGATGGAGATGACGGCGGCGGGCATGCCCTGCGCGAGCAGCGCGTCGGCCTCGTCCCCGGCGCGGCTTACATCCTTGGTGAAGCGCTGAACGCCCATGCTCATGGGCAGCTCGAGCACGTCGGCGATATCCTCATAGATGTGCAGCCCGACGACGGCGGCGCAGTTTTTGACGGCCTGCACGCTGTCTTCCGGGCAGACGATGATTGGCTTTGCGCCGAAGGCCAGCACGAGCGCGCGGGCGAGCAGCATGGAGGAAACCATGCCGTCCATCTCCGGCACCTTATGCGGCAGGAGCACAAAGCCCGTCAGGATATAGACCAGATCGCCGGGCTTGACCGCGTCCACGAGCGTCTGCGCGGCGTGCATGGTCAGCGGTTCGCCCGTCGCCTTGCGGCTCCCGGCGTAGAGGATGCGGCAGACGCCGTAGCCCCGCGGATCGAGATTCATCAGGGCGTCGAGGTTTTCCCCCACATTTCGTTTTTCCAGTTCATCGCGGTCCATTGCGGCGCCTCCTTGTTGCGTTATGCAAAGATGAACACATTATACATGCACGAAATGGAAAAATCAAGAAGGTAAGCGCTCGAAATTGAATTTTCTAAAATCGAATATGTCAAAAATGAAAAACAAAGAACAGTAAATGAGCAAATTCGAAATTTTGCGCAAATTCCGATAACGGGCGCGCCTGCCTGACTCCTTCAGTCACGGCTGCGCCGTGCCAGACCTTCGGCGTTCCGCTTGCCTGCCTCCCGCACCGCGGGCGGCAAGCTCCACACCCTCGAAGAGGGAGCCTTTTTGGGGGGTTTTTCGGTCTAGGCAATAAATCAAATGGATTTCTCTAAGGTTTCGGCGGTGAAGAGACAATACCTCCCTCTTAGAGGGAGGTGGCTGCCGAAAGGCAGACGGAAGGAGAAAAAACGCGCCGCCCGGAAATAAGGCGGCGCGCGATTGGATAGAATGAAGCGGGGGTGAAAATATGCTGCTTGCTTTTGTCCTCTGTCTGGGGTTTGCCGCAATCGTCCTTCTGGCCGTCGCGCTGTGCCGCATCTCCGCGCATGCGGAGGAGATGGAGCGCCGCTGCCGGGAGGAGAAGGATCAGACGAGCTGATATTCGCCGTCGGCCGAGGTGATGATGTCCGTCTTGTAGAACTGGCGGAGCGCGCGGATCATGTAATCCACATCGGCGCAGCCCGCCGTCTCATAGCTGGCGTGCATCGCAAGCTGAGCCAAGCCGATATCCACGGTGTTCATGGATACGTGCGCGTTGGAGAGGTTGCCGAGCGTCGAGCCGCCGGGAATATCCGAGCGGTTGGCGAAGTGCTGAACCGGCACGCCCGCCTTGGCGCAGATTTCCGAGAAAATCGCGTCGGAAACCGCGTCGGTGGTGTATTTCTGGTTGGCGTTGTGCTTGATGACCACGCCGCCGTTCATAACCGTGCGGTTCAGGTCGTCGTATTTCTCCGGGTGGTTGGGGTGGACGGCGTGCGCGTTATCCGCCGAAACCATGAAGCTGGCGGCCAGCGCCGCGGGAATCTGCGCATCCGACAGGCCGAGAGCGCAGAGCGCGCGCGTCAGCACGTCGCCCAGCAGCGTGGAATCCGCGCCCTGCTTGGAGAGACTGCCGACCTCCTCGTTGTCAAACACCGCGCAGACATTCACATGGCCGGCCGCCGGGGCGGCGATGAACGCGGCGAGGGAGGTATACGCGCACTCCAGATCGTCGATGCGCGGGCAGGAGAGGAATTCCTCGTTCGCGCCCCAGACGCTCGCGGGGGTGCGGTTGTAGAGGAACAGGTCGCAGGCCACGACGTCCTCTTCCTTTGCGCCGGCCTTCGCGGCGATTTCGGCGGCCAGCGCGCCCTTCGCGTCCTTGCCGCCGAAGAGCGGGAGCATGTCCGTCTGCGGGTTGTAGCTGTAGCCGCTGTTGATGTCGCGGTTGAAGTGGATCGGCATGTTCGGAATCAGCGCCGCGTCGCGGTCAAGGTCGATCAGCCGGGTGACCAGCCTGCCGTCCTCCCGCACGAGCGCGCGCCCGGCGATGGAGAGCGGCCGGTCAAACCACGTGGACATAATCATCCCGCCGTAGGGCTCCACATCCAGCCGGATGTACGCGCCCGCCGCCTCGCCCTCGGCATGCGCCTTGAGCTTGAAGGTCGGGGAATCGCCGTGGCTGGCGACGATCTGGCAGTGGGTGAAGCCGTTTTCCGGCACGGCGAAGGCGACGAGCGCCGAGCGGTTGCGCGTGACATAATAGCGCCCGCCGGGGAGAATCTCCCAAGCCTCGTGCTCGCTCAAACGGGTGAAGCCCGCCGCATCCAGCATGTCGCAGGCCTGCTGCGTCGCCTGAAACACCGTCGGGGAATGGGCGACGTAATCAAGAAAGGAAGCGACTTCCTGCTTCATGTCCATCACTCCTCGGACAGGCGCGCGACCATCGCGGCCATCGCGTTTACGCTGTTGAAGTTCTCCGGGATGATCTCGGTCGCCGGGATGGAGATGTCGAACTCGTCGTTCAGCGCGCCGATGAGCTGGATGATATCCAGCGAGGAGAGGATGCCGTCGTCGATCAGGGTTTCGCAGGTGTCAAAGTCAACGTCCTCGCCGATGTCTTCGAGGATTTCAAGAATGGTGTCACGCATAGTTGTTTGCTCCTTTTTATTGAATTTCTTTAGTCGTTTCGCGCCGACTCCTTCAGTCGCTTCGCGCCAGCTCCCTCAAGGAGGGAGCTCTTGGTTGCTGTCAGCAATTTATACCTCCCTCTTCGAGGGACGTTTGAAATCGTTACCGCCTGTGGCGGGAATCCGACGATGAAAAACGCCGAAGGTTGGCTGCCGAAGGCAGACGGAAGGAGTTTTATTCGTGGTTCAGCGTCCAGCTATGCACGACGTCGCGCGCCAGCCGGTCGCCGGTTTCGCCGCGCAGAACGATGCGCGGCATGTCGCGGCTCAGGAAGAGCGCCGGGCCCTCCGTCACCGAATACGCGCCGATGTTCATAAACGCCAGCACGTCGCCCTGCTCAAGGGGATGCAGCTCCGCCTTGCGGACGAGCACATCCGCCGTCGTGCACAGGCTGCCGCACAGCGCCCACGGCTGCATATCGCCCTCGCGCGCGGGCGATTGCTCGATGATCGGCACGCGCATGCCCATGTTGCCGCCGAGGTAGTTGACGTGGTGAATACCGCCGTCCACAATGGCGTAGGCCGTGCCGCCGTTCACCTTGGTATCGACCACGCGGGTCAGGTACGCGCCACATTCGGAGGCGAAGAAGCGCCCCATTTCAATCGTCAATTCACAATGCGCGGCCAGCGCGGCCAGATCGGGCGCCAATTCGCGAATCGGCGCGAGCGTGTCGCTGTGATCCTCGTGGCTAAAATACGGGAAATACAGGCCGGGGCCGTATTCCACGCGGACGGTCTCCATGCCGTATTCCGCTTTCAGCCGGTCGGCCAGCGCGCAGAGCATGGCAAGCTCCTTGCGCTGCCCATCCAGCTTTTTGCGCTGGGTGCCGGAAAAATAGTGAACGCCCTCGATGCGAATACCGGGGGTGGCGGCGCGATGATCGAGCGCGGCGAAGAAATCCCGCTCGTCCATGCCGAACTGGGAACCCGCCGTCAGCCGCAGCAGCACGGGGTAAACCCGGCCGCGCGCCCGCGCGGCCTCGTCGATCAGGCGAACGTGCAGCGGGGATTCGCAGGTGAAGCGCGTCACGCCCAAATCCATGGCGCGCTCCACGTCCGCCATCGTCTTGTTCACGCCGGAAAAGAGCACCATGTCGGGGGAAACGCCCTGCTGACGGCAGATTTCCAGCTCGCCGGGGCTGCATACCTCGAGCGTGCCGACCAGACGGCGCATCGCCGGAATGAGAAACGGGTTCGCCTTGATGGAATAGCAGAGGCGGATATCTTCGGGCACGATGGCGCGCACGGCCTTCATGCGGCGCGCGAGCTGCACCTCGTCAAAGACGAAGCACGGCGTGCCGAAGCGCTCTGCGACGGAAAAGAGGTTATCCATGTCGAGCCTCCTTTTTGGCGGCCTTTGCGGCGGCGTACCGCTCCAGCAGCGCGGCGCGGTCGATCTTGCCGTTTTTGTTGAGCGGCATCGCGTCCACCTGCATGAAGAGGTTGGGGATCATGTAGCCCGGCAGAATCTCGCGCAGCGCGCCGGTGATGGCGGCCTTGTCCGCCTCGCCGGTGTAGAAGGCGAGAATCTTGCCCTTGTCCGCCAGATAGGCGCACAGCGTGCGCTCCACGCCGGGCACGGCGGTCATCTGCACCTCGATTTCGCTCAGCTCGATGCGGTGCCCCATGTGCTTGATCTGGAAATCCTTTCGGGAGACATAGACCATTTCGCCGCGCTCGTTGACCCGCACGAGGTCGCCGGTGCGATAGATCGGCTCGATGTAGGCGCGGTTGAGCGGGTTTTGGGTGAAGCTGGCGGCGGTGCGCTCCGCGTCTTTATAGTAGCCCAGCGCGACGGAGGTGCCGCTGACGCACAGCTCGCCGATTTCGCCGGGCTTGACGGCCTCGCCGCCGTCCGGCGTGAGCAGCAGGATGCGCTCGTTTTTGAACGGCACGCCGATGGGGAGCGACTCGTTTTCGGCAAACTCGCGATCCACGACGTAATAGGTGCAGTTGCAGGTGATCTCTGTCGGGCCGTAGAGGTTGACGTACTGCACGTCCGGCAGGTATTTTTGCAGCTTGTGCAGGTGCTTGATCGGCATGACCTCGCCCGAAAAGAGGATCGCGCGCAGCGTCGTCGGGGTTTTATAGGCCAGCGCGTTCATCGTCGTCAGGAAGCAGAGCGCGCTGACCGCCCAGACCATCAGCGTCACGCCGCGGTCGCAGAGGAAATCCATCAGCTTCGTCGGGTTGGTGAAATACGCCGTCGGCACAATCTCCACCCGCGCGCCGGTAAACAGGCCGCTGTAAATATCCTTGACGGATACGTCGAAGTCAAACGGCGCCTGATTGGCCAGCACGTCCTTTTCCGTGATGGCGAACGTCTCCGCAAAGCAGGGGATGAATTCGCACACGTTGCGGTGGCAGACGACCACGCCCTTCGGCGTGCCGGTCGAGCCGCTGGTGAAATTGACGTAGAGCGGATCCGCGTCGATCATCTGCGCGCGGACGGCGGCCAGCGCGGGCGCGTCGGGCGGCGTTTCTTCCAGCTCCTCGATGAGCAGGATGCGCGCGGGCGGCTCGATGCCCTCAAGCTGAGCCAGATGCGCTCTGTCGGTGACGACGATGGGCGTATCCAGCGTTTCGAGCATCGCGCGGACGCGCGGCGTGGGGTGGCGCAGGTTGAGCTGGGCATATGCGCACCCGGCATAGACCGCGCCTATGAAGCCCACGACGGTCTCCACGCCCTTGTCCATATAAAAGCCGACGACGCTGCGCGGCGGCACGAGCGGAATCAGCGCGGCGGCGACGCTTTGCGCGCGGCGGACGAGCGCGGAAAAGCTCACTTCGGTCTGCTCGTCGGCAAAGGCGATTTTTTCCGGCAGACGCGCAGCGGTCTGCTCCAGAGCATCTAAAATCAGGTTGTTCATGGTTGTATTCCTCAAATGCGGCATGGCGCTTTGGAAAGAGTTTGGCTGCCAAAGGCAGACGAAAGGGAAAAAGGCGGAACGCACAGAAAGCGCGTTCCGCCATGCGTTATTCCATTATACCCGATTGCGCCTCAAGATTCAACCCTCGGCGAGCGCTCGGAGAGGTCATACCAGACGGAATCGGCGTTCTCCTGCCCCTTCGGCACGGCATAAACGCGCAGGGTTTCGCCATCCGGCACGAGCGCGGCGGGGAGCGTGTCGCTTTCGCCGTCATCGAGCAGCGTGGTTTCCGTGCCGTCCGCCGCGACGGAGACGAACCGATACCGCGGCGTGACGAGCGTGCCGCGGTTGCAATCGGCGATGTATACGCCCTCGCCGACGCTCAGCCAGACGTTGGTGATGTGGTCGATGGAGGCCAGATACTGCGCCTGATCCGCGTAGAACCAGCCGGAAACATCCTCGCCGCTCGTGTAGGCGTTGAAGAAACGGGCGAAGAACGCGCTGAACAGATCCGCGCCCGTTCCGTTCATGTGATAGAGGTCGTAATAATACCCGTCGAGGTTTTGCAGATATTCCGCCTTGGCATATTGGAAATTAAAGCAGGGGATATCGTTTTCCCGGCAGTAGCGCATCAGGCTTTCGCCGTAGGGCAGAAAGCCCGGCTCGGCCAGCGCGTGCGCCGTCAGGTTGGGGGAGAGGACGACGATCAGGCGGCTGCCCTTTTCCGCGCAGAGCGCCTTGTAGCGCGCCAGAAACGCCCTGGAAGCGTCGAACAGCTCGCAGGGATAGCCGGGGTCCGGCTCGTGCAGCACCGTCTCGCGGATGAGCGTTTCGGCGCTCTCGCCGCTGGTGTGGCGCAGGAAGCCGCCGCCCGCATAGGCGACGGTGGAATCCATCGTCGGCTTCAGGCGCGCGTATTCTCTTTGGGCGTTCAGGCGCAGCGCGACGGTCTTGACCACGTCGGCGGGCGACTGTGCGCCGAATTCCCGGAACAGGAACAGGCGGTTGAGGTAGTCGCCGTCCTCGCGGCAGGCGTCCATGAAATACGTCAGCCGGTTTTGAACGCCGCTGAGGAAGGGCGACAGCTTGAAAAAGGCGTTGGGGTCCTCCTTGGCGGTGTTGAAATTATACGGCTCGACGACCAGCACGGTGTATTCCGGGCTGTTTTGGCGATACAGCTCGCGGGTCAGCGCCAGCTCACCCTGCAAAGAAAGCCCCGGAACGGCGGCGGAAAACGCCTTCCGCCCCGTCTGCTCGCTGATGAGCGCGGCGTTGAAGTGGTCGCGCACGATGGAGGAACCGACGACCGCCAGCTCGATATCCCGGCTGTTTTTCAGCTCGTCCATCATCAGCGCGACGAAGGTATCCGTCTGAATCAGGCAGGTGTTCGCGAGGGCGACCGCCAGCGCGAGCACGAGAAAAAACGCGGCGAACCGAAGGAAAGGCCGAATGTTTGTACGCACGAAAAGAAACCTCCCGAAAATCAAACCTGCAAGCAGGGCTCTTCGTCTATGCCGGGGCGGAAATCAAAGTACAGCGACGGGTCGTCCGCGCCGCCCTGCGCGCGGGCATAGACGCGGATGCATTGCCCCGTCAGCGCGCCCTTGTCGCAGGCGAGAATGCCCTCGGCCTGCCAATCCGTCAGCGGGGTCTCCGCGCCCGTCGCCTCATCCCGCAGGAAGAAGCGGTATTCCGGCGCGACGCTCGGGCCGTGGTTGCAGTTGGCCGCATACACGTCGCGCGCGCCGTTTTCGCTGGCGGCGGCGACGGCCTGACGGCTCTGCGCCCATGCGCCGTTCCATTCCCCATCGGGGAAATAGGTCTGAATCCAGCAGTTGGTGATGAACGAGACGGAGCTGAAATAGGCCCACCTGTCGGCATAGAACCAGTCGCTCGTGTCTTCCCCGGCGAGATACGCCTTAAAGAATTTGCAGAAGGACGCGCTGAAAATATCCGCGCCTTCGCCGACCATATGATACAGATCGAAATAATATTGATCGGTTTCGCGGGGATACAGCTCCGGCTTCGCGTAGGAGAAGTTGACGCAGGGCATGTCGTTTTCCCCGCAGAAGCGCGTCAGCGCGTCGGCGTAATCCAGAAAGCCCGGAATGGCGAGGTTGTGCGCCGTCATGTTGGGATAGATGAAGACCAGCAGCTTGGAGCCCTTCTGCGCGACGAGGTCGCGGTATTCCAGCAGCATCTCCCGCGTCTGCGGCAGAAGGTCATAGACGTAGCCCGTGTATTCGCGGATGATCTGTTGGCGAACCATTTCCGTGGCGCGCTCGTCGGTGTCGCAGCGCGAATAGCCGCTGCCCATATAGGTCATGCGCGGGTCGAGCGTCGGGCGGATCTTTTCATAGGTCTGGAACGGCCGCAGGTGCATGCCGACGGTCTCCATGAACTCGCCGAACGAATCGACGGCGTAATCGCGGAACATGAACGCGCGATCGACGTACCAGCCGTCCTCCTTGGCGACGCTGTAATAATAGCGGAGCTGCTCAAACGGGGAGGAGAGGAAGGGCAGCAGATCGTATTGCCCCTCGATGCCCTCCTTGGCGCTGTCCACGGTGAACGGCTCGATGACCAGTATCGTCCATTCCGGGCTGTTTTTGCGGTACAGCTCGCGGGTCGAGGCGATGTTGCCCTGCAGCATGCCGCAGGGAATCCCGAGGGCAAAGCAGGTCTTGCCGATTTCCTTTGAAATCATCTCGGCGTTGAAGTGGTCGCGCACGATGGAGGAACCGACGAACGCCACCTCGATGTCGCTGCGCGCCTTGACCTCCGCCATGGTCAGCGCGGCATAGATATCGGTTTTGATGCAGAAGGTATTGGCAAACGCCACGATGAGCGCAAGCCCCAGCAGGAAAGCGGCGAGCCGGAGCAGGCCGCGAAAGGTTGGATGTTTCAATTTGCCGCCTCCACCATCAGAATACCGCGTACATAAAGCCGGAAGCGGCGACGTTTGAGCCGCCGAAGGTTGCCAGCACGAAGAAAATGAACGCATAGAGCACCGCCCAGCGCAGCGCCAGCGGGCGGGAGAGAACGAAATCGCGGATCTTCACGCCGCGCTCCTGCATGAGGGAGACGACAAAGAGAATGATCGTCGCGACGAGCAGGATGCGGTAATCCTTGGCCGCCAGGCCGAGGGTATCCAGCGTGCCGTCAAAGAGCTGCCGCGCGTTGAAGGCGAAGAACGTCTTATGCAGCATGGCAAACGCATCGCAGACGCGAACGCAGCGGTCAAAATACCAGCCGATGTTCACGATGAGGAACGTGCGCAGAATCCGGAACACGTGGAAGCCGCCGGAGGCCGTCAGCCGCGGCAGGCGGTCGTTCATCCGCTTATAGACCGGCTCGACCAGCGCGGTGAACGCGAGAATCACGCCGTTATACAGCCCCCAGAGCACATAATTCATCTGCGCGCCGTGCCAGACGCCCACCAGCAGAAACACCAGAATGTTGCCCAGCGCGGCGGGCAGGGCGCGGGCGATGTGCGTACCGGCCGTTTTCTTGAGCGCCTTGCTCATGCGGGAAACCGGGCGGGTCAGCGCGAAGGGATAGAACACGTAGTCGCGCATCCACGCGCCCAGACTGATGTGCCAGCGCCGCCAGAAATCGCCGAGGGAGACGGAGAAATACGGCCGCTTGAAGTTCGGCGCAAGCTGTATGCCGAAGAGCTGGGCGATGCCCGTCACCAGATCGATGCCGCCGGAAAAATCCGCGTATTGCTGGAGGGAGTAAAACAGCACGCCGACGACGATGACCGCGCCGCCGTAGGCGCTCTGGCTGCCGAAAACCGCCTCCACCAGCGGCAGGGCGCGGTCGGCGACCACCTTTTTCTTGAACCAGCCCCAGAGCATCAGCAGCAGGCCGCGCTCGATGCCGTCAAGGTCGAAGCGGTGCGGCGTGATGAGCTGGTTTTCGAGCTGGTCAAAGCGCGCAATCGGCCCCTGAATCAACTGCGGGAAGAAGGAGACGAACAGCGCGAACTTCGCCGGGTTCTTCTCCGGGGCGTATTTGCCGTTGTAGACGTCGATCAGGTAGCCCATCGACTGAAAGGTATAAAAGCTGATGCCCAGCGGCAGAACCAGCCCCAGCGACGGCGCGCTGCCGCCCAGCAGCGACGCGCCCCACGCCATCACGGGGTTCAGATACTTGAGCACGGCCAGCACGCCGAAATTCAGCAGCAGCACCGCGAAAAACCAGACGCGCTGGCGCGAGCGCGTCTTGGCCTTTTGAGCCTTTTTCGCCTCGGCGGTCAGCTCGGCCTTGTGCGCGCGCAGGTAGGCCTTTCCGCTTTCGCCGACGCGGGCGATGACCAGCGCGCCCGCCCATGTCGTCAGCGTCGTCAGGGCGATGAAGGGCAGGGCGGACAGGCCGCAGGTCAGATAAAACCCGTAGCTGAGCAGCAGCAGCAGCACCCAGCGCAGGCGCAGCGGGCAGACGTAATACAGCGCCGCGCCGACAAAGGCGACAGCCAGCAGGACGGTAAGCGACATGACAGTTTCCTCTCTTTATCCAATGAAAAATCAGGGCAAATCAATCCAATTTATAACTATATCATGGGCGATTCGGAGTGTCAAGAAAAGCGGGATAAAAAAATGAATTGTCATCCTCCACGCGCGATGCTATAATAAAGGAATATGGGACAAAATCATCGGAGGAATCGACATGCTCACAAGAAAATCGCCCTTCGCGCAGGGGGAAAACGACAGAACGATCATGCAGGACGGCTTCAGCGCGCCGGTGGAAAGCGCGCCGCGTCTGCGCTTTTCCTCGGCCTGCGCGATGGTCGGGCGGCGTGTGATGGATTTTTCCGATAACGGGGATGGAACGCTGACCGCCGTGCGCTGCGTCGATCGGCAGGCGGATGATCTGGATATCCAGTTCGAGGCGGGCGCGTGCCCGGTGGCGGCCATCGCGCCGCGCGCGTTCGAGGGCTGCGCCGCGCTGCGCCGGGTCATCCTGCCGGAGAGCCTGCGGCAGATCGGCGAGATGGCGTTTTCCGGCTGCTCGCATCTGCGGCTGCTGACCATCCCCGGCGGGGTGCAGCGCGTGGGTACGCTGGCCTTCGCCAAATGCAGCCAGCTCGAACGGGTGCGCATCGAGCCGGGCGTCGTGCAGCTTGGGCCGAGCTGCTTTTCCAAATGCGCGGCGCTCAAACGGGTGGAAATGCCCGCCAGCGTCACACAGATCGGCGGCGGCGCGTTCTTCGGGTGCAGCAAGGAGCTGAGGCTCTACGGCGCGGAGGATGCGCCCGCGGCGCAGTACGCCCGGCTCAACGGGCTGACGTTCGATTTCCAGAGCTGGAAGGACGACGAGGAGCTCGTGCTCCGCGAGGAGGAGGACGGCACGCTGACTGTTTTGGGCGCGCGGCAGACCGCGCCGCACCGCATCGAAATTCCGACGGAAATCTGCGGAAGGCGCGTGGCGGCGATTGCGCCGAAGGCGTTTTTTGCCAGCGGCACGCTGGAGCAGCTCGTCGTGGGCGGCGGCGTTCGCGAAATCGGGGAGAGCGCGTTCTTCGGCTGCCGACAGCTCGTCAGCGTCAGCTTTGAGCGCGGGCTGGAGCAATTAAAGGACAGCGCCTTCGCCGGGTGCGAGAGCCTGACGCAGGTGACGCTGCCTTGGGGCACGAGCGCGGTCGGGCGCATGGCGTTTTTTGGCTGCACAAGGCTCTCGTTTGTCAAAATGCCGACGACGACGCGCGTTTCGGATTTCGCGTTTGACGGCTGCGCGCCGGGGATTCGAGTGTTCGGCGGCGTTTACGCGGGCAGGATGAACCCGATCGGCGAATAAAGACGAACAGTAAATGAGAAAATCTGAAATTTTTGCGCCAATTCTTATAACGGGCGCGCAATGCGCGCCCCTACAACGTTGCGAAAAAAGTAACCGCGTACCCGTAGGGGCGCGCATTGCGCGCCCGCGTTTTGTGCAGAATTTGCTTTTTGTTCAATGATTGGACGAAAAGCAAATTGCAAGAACAAGCTGAGCATTTTAGTGTTAGAAGGCTGTCAAGCCAATAAGACCGGGATTTAAGAACGGTCTGGATTGGGCTTGACAGCCTTTTTTGTCGTATGGAAAGCGGAGGAAAAAGCGTATAGAGAATGTCTTTCGCGCTCAAACTGGTATAAACGGCAGCGGAGGCGAGAGCATGAGGGCGAAATGGACGGATTTGGCCGTGGAGGCGGCGGGCGGTGAGCTGCGCGAGGGCGGCCTGTCGCGCACGGTCGTGAAGGTGGAGGACGAGGCGAGCGCGCGGAGGCTGGGCAGGCCGATGGGCACCTATGTCACGCTGGCCTGCGAGCAGGCGCTGACGGTTTCGCTGGAAACGCGGCGCGCGCTGGCGGCAGAGCTGGCGAAGACCCTTCGCGGCATGCTGCCCGAGGGCATGAAAACGGCGCTGGTCGTCGGGCTGGGCAACCGCAGCGTCACGCCGGATTCCCTCGGCCCGCGCACGGCGGAGCGCGTGCTGGTGACGCGGCACATCGGCGACAGCCTGCCGTGGGGCGCGGAGCTGAACAGCGTCTGCGCCGCCGCGCCGGGGGTGCTCGGCGTGACGGGCATGGAGACGGCGGAGATTCTGCGCGGCATGGTCGCCCATGTCAGGCCGGACGCGGTGATTGCTGTGGATGCGCTGGCCGCGCGCAGCTCCAAGCGCATCGCCTCGACGATCCAGATTGCGGATACGGGCATCACACCGGGCTCGGGCGTGGGCAACCACAGAAAAGCGCTCGACCGGGAGACGCTCGGCGTGCCCGTCGTCGCGGTGGGCGTGCCGCTGGTGGTGTATGCCTCGACCATCGCCGCCGACGCGCTCTGTGCGCTGGGCGAAGGCGAGGTGGAGGAGGAACGCATCGCGGCCTGCGTGGAGCGCGTGGTTTCCGAAAAGCTGGGGGAGATGATCGTCACCCCGCGCGAGGTGGACGCGCTGGTGGAGCGCATGGCCGGCGTGCTGGCCGACGGAATCAATCAGGCACTGCATCCGCGGCTGAGCCGGGATGAAATCGCGCAGATGATGGCGCAGTAAGGGAGGAGAGCCATGAAAAGGAAAATGGGATGGGCGGCGCTGATGATCTTGTCTTTGCTGCCGGGGCTGGCAAAGGCCGACGATACGCCGATGGAGGCGGAAGCGCCGATTGCGCTGACCAGCCCGAGCGCGATTCTCTGCGAAGCCTCGACCGGGCGGGTCGTCTTTGAAAAGAACGCGGACGAGCGCCGTCCGGTCGCCAGCGTCAACAAGGTGATGACGATTCTGCTGACGCTGGAGGCGCTGGACGAGGGGCGCGTGTCCGCGCAGGATCAGGTGACCGTTTCCCCGCGCGCGGCGAGCATGGGCGGCAGTCAGGCGTTTCTCGACGCGGGCGAGCGCTATCCGCTCGGCGAGCTGCTCAAGACCGTGATCGTCGCCAGCGCCAACGATTCGGCCGTCGCCCTCGCGGAGCATCTCGCCGGGGCGGAGGAGGCGTTTGTGAAGCGGATGAACGCGCGCGCCGACGAGCTTGGCCTCCAAAACACGCATTACGTCAACTGCACCGGCCTGCCCGCGCCCGATCACTACACCACCGCGCGGGACGTGGCGAAGCTGAGCGCGCAGCTCGATCTGCATCCGCTGTATTACCGCTACTCGACGATTTGGATGGATGAGATCCGGCACCGCGGCGGGCGCGTGACCGCGTTGACGAACACGAACCGGCTGGTTCGGTTTTATCCCGGCTGCGACGGCTATAAGACCGGCTCGACCAACGAGGCGCGCTACTGCATCAGCGCGACGGCCAAAAAGGACGGCATGCGGCTGATCGCCGTCGTGCTCGGCACACCCGCCGGGCAGACGCGCTTTGACGAGGCGCGCGCCATGCTGGAATACGGCTTTGCGAACGTGAAGCTGGTGACGCCCATCGCGCAGGGACAGCCGCTGGATATGACGGTGCCCGTCCGCCTCGGCGGGCGGGATCGGGTTTCGGTGGTCAGCGGCGGCACGTGCAGCCTGCTCGAAAAGCGGGGCGAGAAAAACGCGCTCTCGCTGGAGGCGGCGCTCGTCGAGCGGGTGAACGCGCCGGTTTACGCGGGCGACGTGCTGGGGGAAATCCGCGTCAGGCGGGACGGCGAGGTGGTGGCGGTTGTGCCCGCCGTTGCCGGGGAGGACGTGCAGCTTCCCGGCATGGTGGACGCGCTGATTCGGATTCGTGACCATTTTATGCTGACCGGGGCTTGACAATCGGAAAATGCCGTGCAATACTCTGAAGTATTAAAAAGCAAAAGAGGGATTGCCATGAATCCAAATGAAAATCCGGCGCCCAAGCGCGAGAACTTCGCTTCTCGATTGGGCTTTCTGCTCGTCAGCGCGGGCTGCGCGATCGGCATCGGCAACGTCTGGCGTTTCCCGACGGTCGCGGGGCAGAACGGCGGCGGCGTATTCGTGCTGTTTTACCTGATCTTCCTGCTGGCGATGGGCGTTCCCGTGCTGACCATGGAGCTGGCCGTCGGCCGCGCGGGTCACGGAACGGCGACACAGGCGTATCGCGCGCTGGAAAAGCAGGGCGCGAAATGGCATCTGCACGGCTATCTCTGCCTGCTTGGCTGCTGCATGCTGATGATGTATTACACCACGGTCAGCGGCTGGATGCTCAGCTATTTCTTCAAATTTCTGACCGGCGCGTTCAGCGGCCTGAGCGGCGACGCGGTTTCCGGCGTTTTTGGGCGGATGCTGGAAAGCCCCGGCGAGATGGGCGGCTACATGGCGCTGACCGTCGTGCTCGGCTTTGCGATTTGCAGCTTTGGCCTGCAAAACGGCGTGGAGCGCATCACCAAGGGGATGATGTGCGCGCTGATTGTGCTGATTGCCGTGCTGGCCGTGCACAGCTTCACCCTCTCCGGCGCGAAGGACGGGCTTGCGTTCTTCCTTCTGCCCGATTGGAGCCGCGCTGTGGAGCAGGGAATCGGCAGCGTTCTCGTTGCGGCGATGAATCAGGCGTTCTTCACGCTCAGCCTCGGCATCGGCGCGATGGAGATCTTCGGCAGCTACATGAACCGCGACCATACGCTGACCAGCGAGGCCGTGCGCATCTGCGCGCTGGATACGTTTGTGGCGGTCAGCGCGGGTCTGATTATCTTCCCGGCCTGCTTCTCCTACGGCGTTTCGCCGGATGCGGGGCCGAGCCTCATCTTCATCACCCTGCCGAACGTCTTCACCGGCATGGCGGGCGGCCGCGTGTGGGGCACGCTGTTCTTCCTGTTTATGACGTTCGCCAGCTTCACGACGGTCGTCGCGGTGTTTGAAAACATCATCGCCAGCGCCATGGAGCTGTTTCACATCGAGCGCCGCCGCGCGTGCGTGCTCGGCACGGCGTTCATCCTGCTGGCGAGCGCGCCGTGCGTGCTGGGCTTCAACCTGTGGAGCAGCTTCCAGCCGCTGGGCGCGGGCAGCACCGTGCTCGACGGCGAGGATTTCATCGTCTCCAACCTGCTGCTCCCGTTCGGCAGTCTGGTGTACCTGCTTTTCTGCGTGACGAAATGGGGCTGGGGCTTCGATCGCTATCTGGAGGAAGCCAACGCGGGCGAGGGGATTCGCCTGCCGCGCGCGCTCAAGCCGCTGCTGCAAATCGTTCTGCCGATTTTGATCGTGCTGATTATCGTGCAGGGATTGATTTAAGCGCATCATAACAGCCATGCAGGCAGTTCAAATGAACCTCGCATGGCTGTTTTTATTGGCGGAAACATTGACTTTTTCGATTTAAAGCAAAAAAAAGCGCCCCTCTTGCGAGAAACGCTTGATTTCGCTTTGCTTCTTACTCAGCGGTGTAGGGCAGCAGCGCGATGGCACGGGCGCGCTTGATGGCCTCGGAAAGCTGACGCTGATGCTTGGCGCAGTTGCCGCTCATACGGCGGGGCATGATCTTGCCGCGCTCGTTGATGTTGCGGCGCATACGGGAGTTCACATCACGGAACTCCTTGTAGTCGATGTATTCAATCTTATCGACACAGAACGCACAAACCTTGCGGCGCGGCTTACGGCCGCGCGGACGGCGTGCTCCACGATCTTCAGACATGGAAGTTCTCCTTTCTTCACCAGCAGGGCTGGCTTTGCAAATTGATCTCGGACTTAAAAGGGCAGTTCATCGTCATCCACCTGCGTGAACCCGGCGTCTGCGGGGGCGTAGGCCGGAGCCTGCGCGCGCGGCGCGGCGGGAGCGGCAGGGGCTTGGTGATAATCGCCGGAAGGGGCGCCGCTGCTCTGGTTGGCGGAAAGGAACTCGACCTCGTCGGCGACGATATCAAACGCGCTGCGCTTGCTGCCGTCCTGCGCCTCGTAGGTGCGGGTCTGGATGGAGCCGGTCACGGCCACCTTCCTTCCCTTGGTCAGATAGCGGCCGCAGAGCTCGGCGAGCTGGCGCCAGGCGACGATGTTGAGAAAATCCGTTTCCTGCTGGCCGGTCTGCGCGTTGCGAAAGCGGCGATTGACCGCGATGCTGAAGTTGCAAACCGGAACGCCGGACTGGGTAGATCTCATTTCGGGGTCGCGGGTCAGATTGCCGATCAGAAAAACCTTATTCATATGACTCTGTTTCCTCTACTGCTTCACGAAGTTGCCTTCGTTCAGTTGGCGATGTTTCGCTTACGCCTGCTCGGCGGGAGCGGCCTCGGCCTGGGTCTCCTCGCTCACGGGAGCGACGCGAACCGGGCGCGGCTTCACGCTGCTCTTCTTCTCAAGCAGCTTGACGATCTGAGAACGGATGACGTTCTCGTTGATGCCGAGATTACGGGAGAGCTCCTTGGGCAGCTCGGAAGCGCCGTTGAAAGCGACATACACGTAATAACCTTCGGTCTTGTAGTCGATGGCGTAGGCCAGGCGGCGCTTGCCCCACTCCTCAACCTTGACAACCTCGCCGCCGTTGGCAGCGATGATACCGTTGAACTTCTCGATCAGCTCCTTGCGGGCAGCCTCCTCGACGTTGGTATCAATGATGTAGATCAGTTCGTACTTATTCATGATCCTTTCACCTCCTTTTGGACTCTGGCTCTGCAATTTTGCATGCAGAACAAGGATGTGCCAGTTATGTATGATAGCACAGGAATCGCGAAAAAGCAAGCGGTTTCCGCGGATTTTTTCCGAAAATGCGGAAATTTGCGCAAAACGCGCCCAACCGGCCGGAATCGGGGAATCCTTTGGGCGGGGCGAAGAAAGCGGCCAAAACCCTTGACGAACCAAGCGATTAAGGGTATAATTGCTCGGATAGTCTGTTTCAACTGATCCCCGTGGTTTTTAAGTAGAGGAAAGTAAAAGAAGTTATGTTTGTCGATCAGGTTAAAATCACCGCGAAGGCCGGCAATGGCGGCAACGGCGCGGTCTCCTTCCATCGCGAAAAATTTGTGCAGAACGGCGGCCCGGACGGCGGCGACGGCGGCAACGGCGGCGACATTGTGCTGCTCGCCGACCCGAACATGCACACGCTGATGGATTTCCGCTATAAGCGCAAATACACCGCCGACAACGGCGAAAACGGCGCGGCGGCGCTCTGCCGCGGCAAGAGCGCCAAGGATCTCATCATCAAAGTGCCGGTGGGCACGACGGTGCGGCTGGTTTCCGACGGCCGTCTGGTGGCCGATATGCACGAGGCGGGGCAGGAACACATCCTGCTCAAGGGCGGCCGCGGCGGCTGGGGCAACGCGCACTTCGCCACGCCGACCCGTCAGGCGCCGAACTTCGCCAAGCCGGGCCAGAAATGCGAGATCACCGAGTTTGAGCTGGAGCTCAAGAGCATCGCGGACGTCGGCCTTGTCGGCTACCCGAACGTCGGCAAGAGCACGATTCTCTCCGTCGTGACGGCGGCGCGCCCGAAGATTGCGAATTATCATTTCACCACGCTGGCCCCGAATCTGGGCATCTGCCGCCAGTACGGCACGGATTTCGTCATGGCGGATATCCCCGGTCTGGTGGAGGGCGCGAGCGACGGCGTGGGGCTGGGCATCCGCTTCCTGCGCCATGTGGAGCGCACGCGCCTGCTGGTGCATGTGGTGGATATCGCGGGCAGCGAGGGGCGCGACCCGGTCGAGGATTTCGAGCACATCTGCGACGAGCTGGTGGCCTACGGCGATTTGGCCGAGCGGCCGCAGATCGTCGCCGCCAACAAGATGGATCTGCCGGGCGCGGAGGAAAACCTCGAACGCCTCAAAAAGCACCTCAAGGGCACGGACATCGAGGTTTATCCGGTTTCCGCCGCGACGCAGCAGGGGTTTGACGCGCTGATGGGCGCGATTGTGCGCATCCTGCCGACCCTGCCGGATCGCCGCGTCTTTGAGGAAGAGCTGCCGGTGGAGACCGCCGAGCAGGCGCCGTTCACCATCGAAAAGGACGGCGGTTATTACGTCGTTTCCGGCCCGGCGATGGAGCAGCTTATCGACTCGGTCAACTTCACCGATCAGGAATCGCTCAACTATTTCCATCGCACCCTGCGCAGCCGCGGCGTGATCGACGCGCTGCGCGCGGCGGGCGCGAAGGAAGGCGACAGCGTCGTCATCGGCGATATGGAATTCGACTTTGTGGAATAAACGCCTTCCGTCACGGCTTTATCGTGCCTCCCTCGAAGAGGGAGGCACGATAAAGCATGAAAGGATGCTTTCTTAAGAGAAAGCGGGTTGAAGGAGATAAAGAAAGGATAGCTTATGACGAGTAAACAGCGCGCGTATCTGCGCAGTTTGGCCAACACCATGGAGCCGATCATCCATGTCGGCAAGGATGGCGTGAACGAAAACATGATCAAGCAGGCTTCCGACGCGCTCGAAGCGCGGGAGCTGATTAAGGGCACGGTTTTGCAGAACAGCCCGATGAGCGCCCGCGACGCGATTGCCGCCCTCTGCGAGGGCACGAATGCCGAGCCGGTACAGTGCATCGGCAGCCGCTTCGTGATCTACCGCGCGCGGGAAAAAGACCCGAAGATCGTGCTTCCGTAAGGAAAAAAGAACCAAATCAATAAAGCAAGGCTGTCAAGCAAATAAACCTGATATTTCAAAAAACTAAGTGTTTTTGCCCGAAGGTTTCCAAAGGGCGACCGGAAAGCCCTTTGGTGGGGCGATGGGGCAAAGCCCCATATTCAAACAACGCTTAGAGATTTACTTTTTGAAATGCTTGGTTTAAGTATGACAGCCTTGTTTTATTTGCAAAGTATTATTTTGGGGCGGACTTTACCGCCGCGACAATGCCCCCGCAGATCATCAGCGCGCCGAGAATAAAGCTGGGGGTGACGGTTTCATGCAGAAACAGTACGCCCAAAATCGCGGAGACGAGCGGCTGCATCGGGTAAAACATGGAGCAAAAGCTCGCGTCCATCACCCGCAGGCTGTAATTCCAGAGCGAATGGGTCACGGCGGTGCCGAAAATGCCCATGTACAGCACGGCGAGGACGCTTTGCGCCGAAAAGGAGCAGGCGGCGTTTTGCAGCTCGATCAAAGACCATACGCCGGTCAGGGGCAGGGCGCAGCCAATCGCAATCAGCGCGATCTGCATCGGGTCGTAGCGGCCGCTGATGCGGCGGATGATGATCGAGGCGGTGGACCAGAGGAAGACGCTGACCAGCATCATCAATACACCTGCGGCGTCCGCCGTGCCGCCCACGCCGACGATGACCACCACGCCGAGCATGGAGAGCGCGACGCAGGCGATTTTGGACAGGGTGATGCGCTCGTGCAGAAAGAGCGCGGCGAGAATCGGGATGAAGATGGGGTTCATCGCGCCCAGCAGCGAGGAGAGCGAGCCGGTCAGCCGATTGATCCCCAGCATTTGCAGGCAGAAGCTGGCGAAATACCCGGTGAAGCCGATGGCAAAGAGAATCGGCCAGTCGCGCCTGTCCACGGGCTTCAGCGCCCTGCGCAGGCGCAAAACGAGCAGGAGCGCCGGGATAGAAACCAGATAGCGCAGCGCGAGAAGCGTCACCGGGGGAATGGTGCGCAGCGTGACCTTGGAGACGACGTATTGGCTGCCCCAGAGGATGAAAGCGGTGAACAGGGGAATCAGGCGGCGCTTGTTCATATGAAAGCCTCACTTTGATAAGCGAATCCCGCCGCGCGGCGCTGAGGGCGCGCGGCTTTTCGGAATTCGCGTCTTTCTTCCTATTATAATTGAAGCGGGCGGCGTTGTATAGTTCAAAATGCACGAAGGAGGACGGAAAGAGCGGAATTTGCAAGCGCCATCAAAAAGAACGGTTTTTTGGTGAAATTGGGCAATGAATTGCAACTGACTGCAAAATAGAAGTCGTAAAGTGAAAAATATTCATCGCAAAAGTGAAGAAAACTGAAAGAATTCGCTTGTTTTGACGGGATGATTGCGGTATAATACCACCTATCAACGGCGGGGACCCAAAAGCCCCCGGCGAATTTCATGAATCCTGTATAGGGGGAATTGACATGAAGAAGTTGCTTGCTGCGGCCGTTGCCGCCGCGATGACGATGACCGCGACCTTCGCGATGGCGGATAGCGCGATCAAGATTGGCGAAATCGGCCCGCTGACCGGCGCGGCCGCGATTTATGGCACGGCTGTCGCCAACGGCGCGCAGATCGCCATCGACGAGCTGAACGCGCTGGGCGGCCAGCAGTATGAGCTGAACGCGCAGGACGACGAGGCGGACGCGGAGAAATCCGTCAACGCTTACAACAACCTGCTCGACTGGGGCGCGCAGATGATGCTCGCGACCGTCACCACCAACCCCTGCATCGCCGTCGGCGCGCAGGCGTATGAGGATCGCGTCTTCATGCTCACGCCGTCCGCCTCTTCTTCGGATGTTACCGTCGATAAGGACAACGTGTATCAGGTCTGCTTCACCGACCCGGCGCAGGGCACTGCTTCCGCGCAGTACATCGCTGAGCACAAGCTGGCTGAGAAGGTCGCCGTGATCTACAACAACGCCGACGCATATTCCACCGGCGTCTACCAGACCTTCGACGCGGAGGCCAAGAAGCTGGGGCTGGAGGTTGTCGCCGTTTCCACCTTCACCGACGACACCACCGATTTCTCCGTGCAGGTGACCGCCGCGAAGGAAGCGGGCGCTGACCTCGTGTTCCTGCCGATCTATTACACCCCGGCTTCCATGATCCTCATGCAGGCCAACGCCATGGGCTATGCGCCGACCTTCTTCGGCTGCGACGGCATGGACGGCATCCTCGCCATCGAGGGCTTTGACACCAGCCTGGCCGAGGGGCTGATGATGCTGACCCCGTTCGCCGCGGACGCGAAGGACGAGAAGACGGTCTCCTTCGTCACCAAGTATCAGGAGAAGTTCGGCGGCGTGCCGAACCAGTTCGCTGCGGATGCTTATGACGGCATTTACGCGCTGGCTGCCGCCTGCGAGAAGGCGGGCGTGACCGCCGATACCTCCGTGGAGGACGCCTGCGACATGATTATCGCCGCCATGCAGGAGATTCAGGTGGAAGGTCTGACCGGCACCATGACGTGGGACGCCGCCGGCACCGTCACCAAGACCCCGACTGCCGTTGTCATCAAGGATGGCGCTTACGTCAGCGCGGAGTAAACAGCAATCTCAGCGTACATGGCTTCGGTCAGCCGGAGCCATGTACTTTTGTTGTATCTGCCGCGTTCGTCTATCTCCCTTTTCTGACGCACTTATACTAATTCTTGTTAAAATGGCTTAATCCGCGCACCATCTTTTTCGCTCTGACTTTGCCTCGTTCCGTTCAACGTACCTCCAGTACGCCTCACTTCACTTGGCTTCGTCAGAACAAAAAATCTGATGCGCTCTGTTAAGCATTTTAACTGCGAATTAGTATTACGCAAATGAGGTGAATGAAATGACACTGTTTCTTTCCTATCTGATTAACGGAATCAGTCTGGGAAGCGTCTACGCCATCATCGCGCTCGGCTATACGATGGTCTACGGCATTGCCAAAATGCTGAACTTCGCCCACGGCGACGTCATCATGGTCGGCGCGTATGTCTCCTTCTGCGCCATGCAGTACCTCGGCCTGCCGAAGCTGGTTTCCGTTGTGCTGGCGATGGCGGTGTGCACCGCGCTGGGCATTGTCATCGAAGGGCTGGCCTATAAGCCGCTGCGGAAAGCGCCGTCGCTCGCCGTGCTGATTACGGCCATCGGCGTGAGCTACTTCCTCCAAAACAGCGCGCTGCTGATCTGGGGCTCCGCGCCGAAGAGCTATCCCTCCGTCATTTCCCTCGGCTCGCTCACGCTGATGGACGGCCAGCTCGTCATCTCCGGCGGCACGATCGTCACGGTACTGGCCAATATCGTCATCATGGCCGCGCTGACGGCGTTCACCGGGCGCACCAAGTTCGGCAAGGCGATGCGCGCCGTGTCCGAAGACAAGGGCGCGGCGGAGCTGATGGGCATCAACGTCAACATGACCATCTCCATGACGTTCGCCATTGGTTCCGCGCTGGCGGCGATTGCGGGCGTGCTGCTCTGCTCCGCCTACCCGACGCTCCAGCCGACCACCGGCTCCATGCCGGGCATCAAGGCGTTCACCGCCGCCGTTTTCGGCGGAATCGGCTCCATTCCGGGCGCGATGATCGGCGGCGTGCTGCTGGGCGTGATCGAGATTCTCGGCAAGGCGTATGTCTCCACCGAGCTGGGCGACGCGCTGGTGTTCGCCGTGCTGATCCTCGTGCTGCTGGTCAAGCCGACCGGCCTGCTGGGTAAGCCCGTGCGCGAGAAAGTGTGAGGTGAAAACCATGAGAAGCAAAAAATTCCGCAGCACCCTGGTGACATTCGGCATTGTGATCGCGGCGTTCATCGCCTGTCAGGTGATGATCTCCACCGGCGCGATGACCCGTTCGCTCAAGGGTCAGCTCGTGCCGATCTGCGCGTATGTCGTCATGGCCGTTTCCCTCAACCTGACGGTCGGCATTTCCGGCGAGCTGAGCCTCGGCCACGCGGGCTTTATGAGCGTCGGCGCGTTTTCCGGCATTGTGATGGCCATGTGGCTGAGCAAGGGCATGGGCGTGGCGAACGAAACGCTCTGCCTGCTGCTGGCGATTCTGACCGGCGGCGCGGCGGCCGGCGTTGCGGGCGTGGTCATCGGTATTCCGGTGCTGCGCCTGCGCGGCGACTATCTGGCGATTGTCACGCTGGCGTTCGGCGAAATCATCCGCAATGTCATCAACTGCCTGTATATTTCGCTGGACGGCCAGCGCCTGCATATCGCCTTCAACAACCCGAACGTGGCGGGCAAGCTGCTGGTCAACGGCCCGGCGGGCGCGACCGGCGTGAACAAGATGGCGACGTTCGGCATGGGCTTTGCGCTCACGCTCTTCACCCTGTTCGTGGTGCTCAACCTGATCGACAGCCGATCCGGCCGGGCGATCATGGCCATCCGCGACAACCGCATCGCGGCGGAGGCGATGGGGCTGAACGTGACCAAATACAAGATGATGGCGTTTGTCACCTCCGCCGTGCTGGCGGGCATGGCGGGCGCGCTTTACGGCCTGAATTTCTCCACCGTCGCCGCGTCGAAGTTCAAGTTTGATACGTCGATCCTCGTGCTGGTGTTCGTCGTGCTCGGCGGCATCGGCAACATCCGCGGCTCGATCATCTCCGCGACGCTGCTGACCATCCTGCCCGAGCTGCTGCGCGCGTTCGCGAATTACCGCATGCTCATCTATGCCATCGTGCTGATTCTGGTCATGCTGGCCACGAACAACCCGACGCTGCGCGGCATGGTGGAGCGGATCATCCCGCGCGGAAAAGGGCGGAAGAAGGAGGCTGACGAGGCATGACGGAAAACAAAAAGCGCGCCGCGACCCGAATGGTTCCGGCGCCGAGCCACGGCATCATCCCCGAGCGCGATCTCAACGAGCGCCCCGTGCTGGAGGCGCGGAATCTGGGGATCGACTTCGGCGGCCTGCATGCCGTCGAGGATTTCAACCTGATTATCGGCAAGACGGAAATCGCCGGTCTGATCGGCCCGAACGGCGCGGGCAAGACCACCGTGTTCAACCTGCTGACCAAGGTGTATCAGCCGACGATGGGCACGATCATGCTCAACGGGCGCGACACGGCGGGCATGAACACCGCGCAGGCCAACAAGCTGGGCATTGCCCGCACATTCCAGAACATCCGCCTGTTTGACAACATGTCCGTGGAGGACAACGTGCGCATCGGCCTGCACAATCAGGTGCGCTACGGCATGCTTTCCGGCATTTTCCGCATGCCGGGGTATTGGCGCGGCGAGCGCGAAATGCACGAGCGCGCGCTCGACCTGCTGAGCATTTTCGATATGCAGGATCTGGCCAATCATCAGGCGGGCAGCCTGCCCTACGGCGCGCAGCGCCGCCTGGAAATCGTCCGCGCGCTGGCCACCAATCCGTCGCTGCTGCTGCTGGATGAACCGGCGGCGGGCATGAACCCGCACGAGACGGAGGAGCTGATGGAGAACATCACGAAGATCCGCGATCAGTTCCACATCGCCATCCTGCTCATCGAGCACGACATGAGCCTGGTCATGGGTATCTGCGAGGGCATCTGCGTGCTCAACTACGGCAAGATCATCGCGAAGGGAACGGCGGCGGAAATTCAGAATAACCCGGTGGTCATCGAGGCCTATCTGGGCAAACGGAAGGAGCAATGAGCCATGAGCATGCTGAAGGTTGAGGGGCTTAACGTCTATTACGGAAGCATTCATGCCATCAAGGGCGTCTCCTTCGAGGTGAATCAGGGCGAAATCGTGACGATGATCGGCGCGAACGGCGCGGGCAAATCCACCACGATGAACACGGTCGCGGGGCTGCTCAAGCCCAAGAGCGGCAGCATCACGTTTGAGGGGCACGATATCACGTCCACCCCGGCGAGCAAGGTCGTATCGCTCGGGCTGGCGCTCTGCCCGGAGGGGCGGCGCGTCTTCCAGCAGATGAGCGTGCGCGAGAACCTCGAAATGGGCGGCTACACGCGCCCAGCGGGCGAGCTGGCCGCGTCGCTGGATCAGGTTTTCGAGCAGTTTCCGCGCCTGAAGGAGCGCCAGCGGCAGATCGCCGGAACGCTCTCCGGCGGCGAGCAGCAGATGCTGGCGATGGGGCGCGCGCTGATGAGCAAGCCGAAGCTGCTGATGCTGGACGAGCCTTCCATGGGTCTGGCGCCGCTGCTGGTCGAGCAGATTTTCGAGATCGTCTTGAAGCTCAATCAGGCGGGCACGACGATCCTGCTGGTCGAGCAGAACGCGCAGATGGCGCTTTCCATCGCCAACCGCGCCTATGTGCTGGAAACCGGCCACGTCGTCAAGGAAGGCAGCGCCGACGCGCTCATGCACGACGACGCGGTGCGCAAGGCGTATCTGGGATAAACGCATATACAGAGCTCCGCTCTCCGATCGGGAGGGCGGGGCTTTTGATTGAATGACAAGATTTGCAAATGACCGTTTAACGCTTTCAGCCAGCTTTGCTGACCAAGTTGGAATGATGAAGGGATAAGACCTCCCTCCTTGAGGGAGGTGGCACGACGAAGTCGTGACGGAAGGAGTAAATCTAAAGCGACTTTAGAAAATAATGGGTGAATTTGCTTGTAAATAAATTGACGAACTTCTCGATACATGATAACATAATAAGCGTGAGGAATGCCCGAAAAGCTCGTTTTGCGCGAAAAAACGGGCGGCGTATTCGGGCTTGATTGTCAATTCAAGAGGAGGTTTTGTCAAGATGAAGAAACTTGCATCTCTGGTTCTCGCGTCCGCGATGGCCGTCGTGCCGTTTGCCGCCGGTCTGGCCGCAACGTTCACGCCGGGCGAGTATGAGGCGACGGCGCAGGGCTTCGCCGGTGCGGTGACCGTGAAGGTGACCGTGGACGAAGAAAAGGTGACGGCTGTGACCGTGACCGGCGAAAACGAGACCCCGGCGCTGGGCGGCGCTGCGATCGAGGGCTATAACGCTTCTCTGATCGGCGTGGCCGACGCGGACGCCGTTGACGCGACCGCGGGCGCGACCGTGACCAGCAACGCCGTGAAGGAAGCGCTGGCCAAGGCGCTGGCCGAGGCGAAGGGCGAGGTGGTTGTGAACGACGCGGCCGTGGCCTTCACCGCCGGCACGTACACCGGCACCGCGAAGGGCTACAACGGCCCGGTCGAAGTGGCCGTGACCTTCTCCGACAGCGCCGTGACCGCCATCGAGGTCGGCGCGAACAAGGAAACCGACCATGTCGGCAACGTGGCCTTCGAGCCGGTCATCGCGGATATCCTCGCGGCGAACGGCACGGGTGTGGACGGCGTTTCCGGCGCGACCTTCTCCAGCAACGCGATCCGCAACGCGGTGAACGACGCGGCGGAGCAGGCGGGCTGCACCAACATGGACGCCTTTAAGGCGGCGGGCGCGGCGCACGAGCCGCAGGCCGCGATCGAGGAGACCTATGATGTGGTCGTCATCGGCGCGGGCGGCGCGGGCATCGCGGCGGCGGCTCAGGCTGCGCAGGACGGCAACACCGTTCTGGTGATCGAAAAGAACGCGGAAGTCGGCGGCAACACGCTGGTCTCCGGCGGTCAGTATCAGAGCGTCATGCCTTATCTCGTGTGGGATCCGGCCGATCCGGACGCGACCACCGGCGTGGGCTATGACGGCAACACCTACAACAAGGTCGTCGAGAGCGTCGCGACTCTGGGCGAATTGAAGACGATCCTCGGCTGGTCCGAAGAGCCGTTTGACGAGGCCTACTACAAGGATCACGAGTTCGTGGCGGGCGACATCGCCGAGCTGTCCAAGCATGGCGTGCACGCCGAGTATCTCCAGACCCTCAAGGATCTGAAGGCGGAAATTCAGGCGTACCTCGATTGGGCGGAGCCGAAGGTTGCCGAGGGCGCGGGTCAGCTCACGCTGTTCTCCACCGTCAACCTGCACATCTTCCAGACCTATTACGGCGGCCTGCGTCCCTCCGCGGACATGACGAGCTGGATCTACGGCGATTATGACCTCGTGAAGCAGTTCATCGAGGGCGGCCAGACGCTCAAGCAGTGGCTCGAGGCGCAGGGCTCCACCTTCGTCGAGGATACCCAGCCGACGCTGATCGGCGCGCTCTGGTATCGTGAAAACGAGTTTGTCGGCGCGACCATCGACGGCGTGGATTATCCGGGTCGTTGGGGCACCTACTTCAAGGCGCCGATGAACACCGTGCTGGCGACCTCCGAGACCGCCGCCTCCAACAAGATCATGCTCCGCACCACCGCGGAAGAGCTGATCGTCGAGGACGGCAGGGTGACCGGCGTGAAGGCCACCCAGTATGACGGCACCCCGGTGACCGCGCACGCGACCAAGGGCGTCGTGATCGCGACCGGCGGCTACGCGGCGAACCTGCAGATGGTTGTGGATACCAATGTCTACTGGTCCAGCGACTATCTCTCCACCAGCACCAAGACCACCAACCGTTCCTCCCTCAAGGGCGACGGCATCACCATGGCGCAGGCCGTGGGCGCGGATGTGACCGGCATGGGCTACACCCAGATGATGCCGATCAGCTGGATCGACGACGGCAACCTCGCCTTCGGCGGCGGCAACTACGCGATCTACATCAACCCGACCACCGGCAAGCGCTTTGTGGACGAGACCTCCGAGCGCGACGTGCTCTCTCTGGCGGAGTTCCGCAATGGCATTGAGCACAACGGCACCAAGGGCGTGTTCATCGAGCTGGCCAACGCTTCCTCCAAGATTCCGGGCCCGTACCTCTACGGCAATGAGGATGTGGAGTGGCGTCAGTACGTGCGCACCGTCGATCAGCTCGCGGAGCTGTTCGCCTCCCTCGGCCTTGAGACCGACGCGGACACCGTGCGCGCGACCATCGAGAATTACGACAAGGCCGTCATGGCCGGCGAGCAGCCGGAAGGCGTGAAGAAGACCAACCCGAACGCCCTGATCGGCTACGCCGAGAAGGACGAGAACGGCAACTACCTGCCCGAGACCTACAAGCTCGACGGCGTGGAGCTGCGCGTCCGCTTCATGGCGCCGTCCACCCATCACACCATGGGCGGCATCAAGGTCGATACCGAGCGCCACGCGCTGGATGCTGAGGACAACGTGATCCCGGGTCTGTACGCGGCTGGCGAGGTCACCGGCGGCATCCACGGCGGCAACCGTCTCGGCGGCAACGCGATTGTCGAAATCTTCGTTTCCGGCCGCACCGCGGCTGAGGCGATTCAGGCCGACAACCTGTAATTTCCCTCGTTCCGAGGAAGCGGTTTTGCAAGGGCTGAGCCGCTTCTGATGGAACGGACATATGAAAACCTCCTGCTTCGGTTCGCTTTGAGCCGGGCAGGAGGTTTTGTATTTTGGGATTCGGGTTTTCCGGGAAAGGCGCAAAGGGACGGCGGCGATCAGGTTTCGGGGCGCATCATCTCGGTGGTGTAATACTGGCCGTCGCGCCAGAAATAGACGGTTTGAATGTCCCCCGGCGCGAACGAGGCGCGGGAGAGGCGCAGGGTTCTGTCGCCCAGAATGGTCTGCTCGCCGATGCCGACGATGATATCGCCCTCCTGCAAGCCTGCGTCCTGCGCGGGGGAGCCGTCCTCCACGCTGCGCAGATACGCGCCCTGCGGCAGGCTGTAATAATCCTGATAGATCGGCAGAACGTAGCGCGCGACGATCCCCATTTCCCACGTGCGGGCGTTTTCGGTCTCGCTGTCCGAAATGGAGATGGGCAGGGTATTTATCAAAACGTCGTCCGCGCCTTTGCCGACGGGGATGAAGACCATCTGGTCGTCGTCCACATAGACGCTGCGCCCGGCGGCGCGATACCAGCAGACGGCGACCTGCGCGCCGGAAAAGTAGTTTTTATAGCTGACCTGAAAGTGATGCGGATAGACGTAGACCTCGCCGATTTCCGGCTCTTCGTAATCCTCGGGATCGTTGTAGAGCGGCGCTTTGCCGTTCGTCGCGAAATCGGAATAGCAATTTCCCTTGGCGATGGCGATGTCGTCGATGGCGTATTCCTTCTCGATTTCCTCGGCGAAGGTGTCGGCCATGTCGGCGGGCGTGCCGTCGCTCGTGTTCGGGATGATCTTCAGGCCGAAGGCGGTCAGCTTGCCGGTCGTATTGTTGCGGACGCTGACCTGCACGCTGCCGTAGAAGCTGTAGGACGTGATTTCCGCGCGCTGGATCATCAGCGGCTGCGCCTTGTTTGACAGGTAGGTGACCTCCTGCGCGCTGCCCTCGCGGGCGAGCATGCGGTCGTCAAAGAGCAGCGCCTGCGTATACGGATCGGCGACGCCGGTTTCTTCCAAACCGCAGTCGGCCTGGAACATCTTGATGACGTCGGCGGTGGATTCGGTATACAGCGGGTTCTCGTTCGGCTTGGTATAGTAGCCCAGCGCGTAGAGCCGCTTGCGCAGCGCCAGCACGTCGGCGTTTCGGTCGCCGATATCCAGTGTGTGATACTGCGCCAGTTCCTCCTCGGTATAGGTGAAGGGAATCTCGTTTTTGATATCCGCGATGGGGTCGCGCCCGATGACCGGGAACAGCGCGCGCACCTCGCCCTCCGTGACCGGGATCAGCTCGACGGGCTTCACCTGACGCACCAGCTCGGAGAGCATATAGCCCTCGCGGTGATCCTTGCCCTTTTCGACGTGCAGCCACAGCTCGCCGTCCTTTTCAACCTCGCCGACGACGGTCAGGGCGGTGTTGGCGGCGATTTCCCCAAGGCGGGAACCGGCGGGCTTTTTGCGCAGGTTGGCGCGCTTGATCGTGCGGACGAGGCGCGGCTCGTCGTAGGCGATTTCATCCTTTACGCCGCTCGGCTCCGCGGTCGGCTCGGGCGTTTCGCTGCCCGGTTCGGGCGTGGCCGTCGGCACGGGGGAAGGCGTGGGGGTCGGGGTGGCGGTCGGTTCGGGCGTGGGGGTGGGCACGGGCTCGAGCAGCTCGTAGAGGATATAGCCCTCGCGGCCGCTTTTGGCGCGCACATACGCCCAGTTTTCGCCGTTGATCTCGCTGACGGAGATGACGGTCAGCACGCTGCCCTTTTTCAGCGTTTCGAGCTTGTCGCTCTTTTTGTTGGGCAGCTTGCGCAGGTTGGCCTGCTTACTGGTTTGAAGCTGGCTGTCTTCCGCCTGCTGGTTTTCGGCGGGGGGATTTTCACAATGCGCGACGGCGGGCGACAGCGCGAGCAGCGCCGAGAGCGCGCACAGACACGCGGCATGTTGAATCGGTTTCATGGAGTCCTTTCCTGCGCGGCGCGCGCCGCACATTCGTAAGAATGACCCCATTATACCAGTTTCGCGGAAAATGGGCAAGTCAGCGGAGAAAGACGCGCAGCAGCCTGTCCTTGAGCGGCGTATAGGGCATATAGCGAACGGGCATGTCGATGCGTGTGGATTTTTGGAGCACGCTCTTTTCGTGGCTGAACGTATCGAAGCTCTTCTTTCCGTGATAGCTGCCCATGCCGCTGTGGCCGACGCCGCCGAACCCCATGCGGCTGGTGGCCAGATGGACGATGGTATCGTTGATGCAGCCGCCGCCGAAGGGCACGGAGGCGAGCACGCGCTTTTGCAGCGCCGGATCCTTGGAGAACAGGTACAGCGCCAGCGGATGCTCGCGGTTATTCACGAAGGCCAGCGCCTCGTCGATGGAATCATAGGCGATGACGGGCAGAACCGGGCCGAAGATTTCCTCCTGCATCACCGCGTCGTCCGCGGTGACGCGATCCATGATCGTCGGCTGGATGCGCAGCGTCTGCTCGTCCGCCTGCCCGCCGAAGATCACCTTATCGGGGTCGATCAGCCCGCAGACGCGCCGGAAGTGCTTTTCGTTGACCATGTGCACATAGCTGTCGCAGACGAGCGCGTTTTCGCCGACCATGCGCTGAATCTCGCGTTCGAGCAGGGGCAGGAACGCATCCTTGACCTTTCGGCTGATGAGCAGATAATCCGGCGCGACGCAGGTTTGGCCGCAGTTGAGCAGCTTGCCGAACGCCAGACGGCGCGCGGCGACGCGCAGATTCGCGGTTTCATCGACGATGCAGGGGCTTTTGCCGCCCAATTCCAGCGTGACAGGGGTGAGGGTTTCGCTGGCGGCGCGCATGACCTCGCGGCCGACGGTCACGCCGCCGGTGAAAAAGATGGTATCAAACCGCTGATGCAGCAGCGCCTGATTCTCCGCGCGGCCGCCCTCGACCAGCGCGACATATTCCGGCGGGAAGCACGCGGCGACGATCTGCGCCATGACCTTCGACGTGGCCGGGGCATAGGCCGACGGCTTGAGGATGCAGCAGTTGCCCGCCGCCAGCGCGCCGATCAGCGGCTCCATCAGCAGCATGAAGGGGTAATTCCACGGCGCCATGATGAGCGCCACGCCGTAAGGCTCGCGGACGGTGAAGCTGGAGGATGGAAACTGCGCCAGCGGGGTGAGCACGCGGCGCTTTTTCGCGAACCGCTCCAGATGGCGAAGCATATAGCTCAGCTCGGAGAGCGTCATGCCGGTTTCGCACATGTAGGTTTCGGTCGCGCTCTTGCCCAGATCCGCCATGAGCGCGGCGTTGATCTCGGCTTCGCGCGCCAAAATGGCCTTTTTCAGCGCGACGAGGCTCTGCCTGCGGAAAGCGAGCTCCAGCGTCCGGCCGGAGGCGAAAAACTGCCGCTGGGCGGCGACGAGCTGCTCGATGGGGGTGGCGTTCATGCGTTTTCCTCCTTCTTGACGGGCATCAGTTGAACATACATCTGCGCGAGCTGGCGTTCATCCATCAGCACGGGCACGGGATAGAGCGGGTTGCTCTCCCGGGCGGCGTGGCGCGCCATTTCGGGAATATCGTCGGTGCGAATCTGCGGAATTTTTTCGGGAATGCCCATTCGGGCGTTCATCTCGCGAATCCAGCGGATGAACGCCTCGGCGGCCTCGCGGTCGGAGGCGCTTTCCGGGGCGACGTGCGCGATGCGGGCGAGTCTGCCCAGCTTTTGATGGCAGGCCGCGCCGTAAGCATCGAGAAAATAGGGAAGGATGACGGCGTTCGCCAGCCCGTGCGGCACGCCGTATTGACCGCCGAGCGAATGGGCTACGCCGTGGACATAGCCGACATAGGAGCGGGTGAAGGACACGCCCGCACAGTATGCGGCGCGGAGCATATCCGCCCGCGCCTGCATGTCGCCGCCGTTTTCGTAGGCGGTATACAGGCTGCGGACGATGCGCGTCGCGGCCTCTTCGGACATGGCGCGAGTCAGCCTGGTCGTCGAGCGGCCGATATACGCCTCGATGGCGTGGGTGAGCGCATCCATGCCCGTGGTCGCGGTCAACAGGGGCGGCAGGCCGCGCGTCAGCTCCGGGTCGAGCACGGCGTAATCCGGGATGAGCGCGAAATCGTTGATCGGGTATTTGTGGTGCGCGGCGGAATCGGTGATGACGGCGGCGAGGGTCGTTTCGCTGCCCGTTCCGGCGGTGGTCGGCGCGGCGATGAGCAGCGGCGTGCGCCTGAGGATGCGCAGCAGGCCGCCCATGCGCTGCACCGGCTGACGCGGCTTGGCGATGCGCGCGCCGATGATTTTCGCGCAATCCATCACCGAGCCGCCGCCGACCGCGATGATCGCCTGCGCATGCGCGGAAAGGTAGAGCGCGCGCCCTTCCTCGATGTTCGCGATGGTGGGGTTCGGCACGGTCCTGTCGTAGACGGCGCAGGCGACGGAGGCCGCTTTCAGCGCATCTTCCAGCCCGCCCGTCAGGCCGAGCGCGCGGACGGAAGCATCCGTCACCAGCAGGACGGAGGAAATCTTCTTTTCCGCCAGCAGCGGAACGATGGAGGCGAGCCCATCGAGCTGCACCGGCTCGCGATAGGGCAGGATGGGGAGCGCCGCGCGGAAGACCGTCTGATAGGCGCGGCAATAGAAAGCGTAGGCTTTATTCATGGGAATCTCCTTTGGCGTAGGTTTCAACGGCGGATTGCAGGTTCCGCGTGATGGTCGTCAGCGTTTTGTAAAAGATTTCGATATCCGCGTCGGAAATGGAACCGCTGACAAAGCGGTTGATATCCAGAATGATGGCTTCGACGCGCGCGGCGGTTTCCCGCCCCGTCGGGGTGAGGGCATAGCGGCGCTTGTAGCCCGCCTGCGCGTCGGCGGACACATACCCTTTTTGCGCCAGATCGCGAAGGACGCGGGAAACCTGACTGCGATCCATCTGCACCGCGCGCGTCAGCTCGCCCTGCGTCAGGCTGCCCGCTTCATATAAACGGCACAGGCAGCTCGTGTGCGCGCCCGAGAGGGAGAAGGCTTCCATCTGCGCGGCCTTGAGCTTGGCGATGGATTTGGCCGCGCCGGTCATCAACGAGGAAAACTGCTCAAATCGACTGGTATCCAAGGGCACAGCTCCTTTTTCTGATGAATAAAAGATCGACATTTCATGGGTTCGGCGGAGGCATTATACGACAAAATTGTTGAGCTGTCAACAAAATAAACGCAAAAAGACGGGAAACGGCAGACGAAAAGCGCGGCAAAATCCAAAGCGGCTTTAGATATGGAGAAGGGGAAAAGAACGGCGAAAAAGCGGAAAACGCGCCAAAAAGACTGAAACGCGGGGCGAATATGCGATTTGGAAGACAAAAAACGCGGAAAATGGGCGGGAAAACGCCCGAAAAAGAATTTGTTTGTTTTTTCGCAAACGCTCTTGTGTCTCAAGCCGTTTGAGGATGTACAATAAAGGCATAGACGGGAGAATGTGACGTCATTGTGGCAACACCGTGACGAAGCCGCGTGTCCCGTCCAGTGTTTCGCTTCACCATCAGATGCAAGAAGGGAAGGACAAACGAAATGAAAAAAGGATTGACGCTGCTGCTGAGCCTCGTGCTCGTGCTGGCCATGTCCGTCACCGCGTTTGCGGCTGAGGACTGGGTAACGCCGGTTCAGAACATCGAAAACTGGGACGAAGAGGTTGATTTCCTCATCGTCGGCTACGGCCTGGCGGGCGCTGCGGCGGCCGTTGAGGCGCACGACATCGACCCGACCGCCAAGATCGTCGTGCTCGAAAAGATGCCGGTGACGCTGGCGGGCGGCAACTCCATCGCTTCCGGCCAGACGTTCCTGGTTCCGGCGGAGAGCGCGGTGGAGACCGTGAAGACCTACCTCTACAACTGCAACCTGCCCAACCCGATCCCGGATGAGTACCTCACCTGGCTGTGCGAGGGCTTTGCGACCCAGCTCCCGTGGATCGAGTACGTCGCGGACGGCGTTGACTACGAGGCCGGCTACGTCGGCGGCGGCGAGCTCAAGTGGGGCAGCATGGTCGTCGAGTTCAGCAGCTTCGAAGGTTCCACCTTCGACGGCTGCTCCGCTCACCTGCGCGCCAAGGGCGCGACCTTCGAGAACGGCGGCGTGTGGCGCTGCTTCTCCAAGGCGGTTGAAAAGCGCGGCATCGACGTGCGCTTTGAGAACCCGGCCGTCTCCCTCGTACAGGATCCGTTCACGAAGGAAGTTTCCGGCGTGATCGCCCGCCGCGCGGACGGCACCGAGTACTCCATCAAGTCTGCCAAGGGCGTTCTGCTCGCTTGCGGCGGCTACGAGAACAACCTGACCATGCAGCGTGACTTCCACGGCATGGAAACCGTCTACACCGCCGGCACCCCGGGCAACACCGGCGACGGCATCAAGATGCTGATGGAAGCGGGCGCGCAGATCTGGCACATGAAGAACCAGACCCAGAGCGGCGGCTTCTGGCTGGGCATCAAGGTTCCGGAGTATGACGCGACCTTCATGCGCAACTTCACCATGGCTGGCAACAGCTGGATCGAGATTGACTCTGACAGCAAGCGCTTCTACGACGAGGCGGGCAGCTACCATCGTCAGCACATGAAGTACATGGAGTATGGCCGCTATGTTGACCTGCCGCACGAGCGTGCGCTGCCGGTTTCCCTGATCTTTGACGAGAAGACCCGCGAGGCCGGTTCCATCGGCAACCAGTGGCTGAGCTGGCCGACGACCACCGAAGGCTACACCTGGTCCAGCGACAACCTGGCCGAGATCGAAAAGGGCTGGATCATCAAGGCTGACACCATCGAAGAACTGGCTGAGAAGATCGACCGTGACCCGGCCGAGCTGAAGGCCACCATCGACGCTTGGAACGCTGCCTGCGACGCGGGCGTTGACGCCGAGTTCGGCCGCAATCCGGAGAAGATGGCGAAGATCGACACCGCTCCGTACTACGCTGTTTCCATCACCCCGACCCTCGTTGCCACCACCGGCGGCGCGAAGCGCGACACGGCCGGCCGCGTCCTCAACTGGAACGACGAGCCGATCGCGGGCCTCTACGAGGCTGGCGAGCTGGGCAGCTATGTTTCCAACCTCTACCAGAACGGCGTGTTCCTCTCCGAGGCGATGCTCTCCGGCCGTGCCGCCGCGCAGACCGCGTTCGGCGCTGTGAGCGAGTTCGAGGCCGTCGTGAAGGGCGAGAACAACGGCCCGGCTTGGGCGGATGCTGCTGACGGCGTGTACACCGCGACCGTGGACGGCCTGCACGACAAGATCGAGGTCTCCATCACTGTTGCGGGCGGCAAGCTCGAGAACATCGAGATCACCGGCGGCCGTGAGAACATGCTCATCACCGACGAGCAGCTCGCCGAGTACGTTGGCGCGATCATCGCCAACCAGAGCGCTGACGTGGATATCGTCTCCGGCGCGACGGTTGACTGCCAGGCGATCGGCACGGCCATCGGCCAGGCGTTTGCCAAGTAATCAAACCTGAATGGGTATACAAACCTAAATGGGTATAAGGAATCCCCGGTGGAAACGCCGGGGATTCTTTAGACTGTACAGTAAATGAGCAAATCCGAAATTTTGCACAAATTCCAATAACGGGCGCGCGA
>ERZ836441.323-NODE-323-length-57586-cov-4.982566_pt1 | contig 57586 bp, 45 predicted proteins | sample MGYA00519686_ERZ836441 | MGnify/ENA primary metagenome ERZ836441 (study PRJEB31850, sample SAMEA3708800) | human gut metagenome | biome: human gut; feature: human-associated habitat; material: faeces | place: China | collected 2014 ...
TTATCACCGGTTGTTACCCTTCCGATTTCCTGAGAACATCCTGCATCTGAGTAAACACCAAATACTGCTCCACCAACGCTATATTCATTTTCTGCAAGAACTGCCGCTGTTGCAGTTGAATGTTTTGTAACATATACCTGACATGGTGCAGGGGTTGGAGTTGGTGACGGGGTTGGCGTAGGTGTTGTATTATAAATAACTCCAGCCTGTGACCATCCGGAATAGTCAATAACCATTCTTTGAATTGTGAATTCACCATTATCGTCTTTTGGAGCAACTAATTTGAATGTTTTTCTCGTTGAATCCATAATGCATCCTGCCGGTGCATAGACTTCCTGAACTCTCAATTCACCCAATGGAATGCAATAAGTTGTACTTCCGTCACTTCTTGGCCATGTAAACATTTTATCACTATTGTTTCCATTCCACGATGCCAAGTAATGGTCAGCATCATATACTACGTTTCCATCTGTTCCTGATTTGAAGTACCATGTTCTATGCCATTTGTTTGAAGCAAATTCATCTGCATCTGTACTTGTATTGTCTTCCTCTGCACTATATTCAACTTTAAATATTGCGCCTTCTATTGGGTCAACTGTCCCTGATTTATATTTTGCAAATAGCTTTCCTACAAAAATAAACGGAACGTTTTTGATTGTGCTTGTAGCACTCTCTGCTTCATTTTTTCCTTCTTTTAGGATGGATAATTTTGTAGTATTTTTACCTTGCTGCAGTTTAAACTTATATATTCTCTTATTTTGCTTTGTGCCATAGCATCGACCTGTTTCCTTCATATAATATGTACCTGGGTCAAGGTCTTTGATTACAATTTTTGTAGATGTACCGGGTTTATCAACAAATATTTTTTTTACTACTCTTGTACATGCATAATTGCTATATATAGTGAATAACGGCTCATTGCCTACACCTTTTAGCCTTACCCTTGATGTGCTATTTGAAAAGTTCTTTGATAAACCAAGTGTTTTGCTAAATGTAACAGATGTGCCTTCTACAGAGGCCTTAAATGTACATGCCATGGTTTGAGCCTGCTGTCCATTTTCACCTTGACAAGTAACATGCAGATAGAATTTACCTTCAGTCTTGCTTTCGTTTAACGATAAGCACTCTATGTATGATGGTCTTACAGAATGTGGTTTTCCAGGAAAGTTATTATTAACCTGACTTATACAAGCGCCAAAAAGCCATCTCCATTTTCCGTCAACATCTAATGTTCCTGCATTTGTAAAATTAGGGTTTGAACAAGCATCTATGTGGAAAATTTGTCCAAAAGCATGACCTATTTCTTTATACTCCTCTGCTCCAGGTACGAAACTCCAGTCCTTTTGGTCTGAATCAGAACCTTTTCCAATATACCAGGATGATTCATGGTTTTTCTCCTGTTTGCATGCGATATCATATACGTCTCCAACCTTTACGTTCTCTAATGATGGAACTGTTATTATATTGCAGCCCATCGGTTCCCACCATGAGTCGAGTCCGCTAGGCCAGTCTTGTGCATATGTTGCAATGGTCATTTCTCCGGTTCTGTCTTCTTCTGGTTTGAATTCATCCGGTACCATTTTTTTATAAAATGCTGTTTTATTTGACTGCCATACTGTTACTGTAATATCTTTTCCTGCATATTCAGCAGGAACTTTAAGATATCCTGTTTTCTCATCATATTGGCACTCATCTGTGATTGCTGTCTGTTTATTTTTTCCTGTTCCATGGCCACCTCTATTGATGTCAATATCAATTTCATTCATCGTGCCCATACCATCTTCATTATAATCATATAAATCAGGGTCTGGATTTATTTTACAGCTAATAGTTCCATCTTCAAGGATTTCATATTCTTTATATCCAATCATGGAACTTATTACATGCATTGTATCTTCATCTTCTTTTGTTCCATCATGGAATAAATAGTACATTTTTAATGTTTTATCTGATTTCATTCCTATTTGGTTTGAAACAGCTTTTTTCTCAACTTCATCCGTGTCAAAAATTAAAACATTGTCTGGGGAAATTGATATATATGAATGTGAATATAAATACCCACTAAATTTTGCTGCAGCTTCAGATGTGGATTCTGCATTTACGTAATATGCAACATTTTCTCCATAGTTAGAGAACGGGTATCTTCTTCCTTCTTCATTACAAGCTCCAATGATGATTGCTTGCCAAACAGAACCAGGCATATAATTAGACACATCTGCGCCATCATTTCCTGCTGCTCCGACAACCATAATACCTTCTTCGTCTGCCTTTTCAATTTCTGCTTCAAGCACTGAATTTAAAGCGTTTGTTTTAGCATATAACGAAAGGTTTATTATATCTACATCTTGGCTAATTGCATATTCCATGGCTGCAACGATAGAAGATATTGTTCCTTTTCCATCATCTCCAAGTGCTCTGATTGATAGTACTTTTGCATTCTTATCTTGGCCAACTATAGCATTAACCATTTCATCTCCATGTGAATTTGTTCCTGATAAATTGTCATCTATTAAAGATACCCTATTGATTACATTCTGGGTTTCTTCTGCGCCAGTGTCAATTAATGCAATTACTTTTTCTTTTTTTTCTGATATTACAGGTGTAGAAATTTCATCATCAAGTGTAGTTATTGGATTTGTAGAATCACTAACTTCAAAACTTGTAATATCTACGTCAGTCACTGTATCATTAACATTTTCTTCATCAGCTGCAGCCATAACCATATCTGGTTCCACTGCATAAGCTAAAGATTTATAATATTGATAAGCATCCATTGTTTCATTCACAGTATCATAATGCAATAAATAAATATTGTTATACTCACCAAGTAAGTGATAATCTTTATCTATAATAATGCTATCATCATCTGCCATTAAAATAAGTCTTCTTGATGTAAAATCAGAAGCATCGAGCTCAGATATGTCTTGTTCTGGAATTACAGAAACACCATTATCATTGATATTCTCAATGTTGTCAGCCTGTTCTTTGTCTGAAATCTCTTCTCCCTCGCTCACATTTACATCTTCCACACTTTCACCGGAGCTTTCCTTATCTACAGAGCCGCTCTCATCAGCATTCACATCCTCGCCGGCATCATCATCGGCAACATTTTCAGTTACCTCACTGCCATCTTCAGCTGTATTTGTATTGTCAGTATCGTTACTTATATCATCGCTTGTTTCACTGCTTTTAGTACTGCCCGCGTCACTATCAGCTGCTTCAGGGTCTTTCGCCTCTTCATCCTTTTTCTCTCCATCAACCGTCAGGTCAGTATTCATATCCTTTTTGGAATCATCCGAAGCCACTTCACCGTCAACAGTCAAATCAGTGTCCTTTGCAGCGTCTGTGTCATCCACTGCTTCTTTATCTTTTGCTGTGTCATCTGTCACATCATCTGCGCTTCCGGCTTTTTCAGTATCATCTGTGGTCTTCTCCTGCTTTTCTTCCAGCTCAATTGTCAAAGCCATATTATCTTTCATAAACACTGGGTAAGAAAATTCAGTCTTGTCGGAAGCAGAACTCTTATCTTCGCCTTCAGCAACCGTCAGGTCATCGCCTTCTGTCTTGTCGAATCCAACATCCACAGCTGTCCCATCAACCAGTCTGTCCTGCAGGTCATATTTTGATATAACATATCCGTCATCAGCAACAACCTTGACCGTTACAACTTCATCTGTCTTTACTTCGCAGACATAGATATTTGCGTTATCCGCTGCATCTTCACTGTCAATCAGCACGTCGTCTTTGTCGTAAACATTAATCAGGGTTCTTGTTGTCTCATTTCCAAGCTCGTCAGTTCCAGTCTGCGTCACAAGCTTTACTCTTTTTTCTGCAGACTTTCCGGCATCGTCCAGTTCTCCTTCATTCAGGATTACGGTTCCGCCCTTTGCTTTTGCCAGGTTGATAAACAAAAATTTTGTTTCCGTCTTCTCACCTGTGCTTTCACTTTCCTCTGCTTTTGTAATTACGTCATTAACAGATTCTGCTGATTCCTCTGTATTTTCGCTATCTCCAACTTCAGTCGTCACACTAACCGTCCCGCTATCATCCGTTACGGTCTCCGCAACAGTTTCACCGCCTGTATTTATATCCAGGTTTTCAGTACTTCCATCTGTTTCAGATGCGACTGCATATCCTCCAAGCTCCGCTGCAGTTGTTATTACAGGTGAAGCCGCAGTCACAGCCGCAATCAGTCCTGCAAGGATTCTGTTCCGTATGGAAGATACATATTTTCTCTTTCCCTTGTCAGAAGGGTTATATACTTTTTTATTCCTCATAATCTTTTCTCCTTTTTTTTTGCATTTTTAGAATTAACTGCTTTTCTCAGCCATACATGTTCGCAAATATTTTTAAGGTCCTTTTTTCATATTTCTTTCTCCTTTTTTCTATTTTCGATAAACTATTTATTTTTTTGTATTTGTTTTTTGTGTATATTTTCTTTCAGAATTACCCTGTATATTTAATATGCAAAATAAAATTATTTTTTTGCGTTATTTTTGTACTTTCGCAGAGCAAAGGCCTGGCATTTTTGTTGCCAGGCCTTTTTCATTATTTTTTCTTTTTACGTACAAAAAAAAGAACAGCTTTTACTGTCCTTTACCTTGTTTTGGCTTTTTATATTTCTCTTCCACGGCCGCGTTGTACTTTTTAATAACTTCTGTTGTCCTGCTGGCAGTAATACCGTAGCGCTTGCAGTCTTTTATTGTCTCACGCTTCCATGCTTTTTTTCTTTCATCATTTTCCATAACCATTTTATACATTTTAATAATATTGACTTCCTCGCAGCTGAACCCTTCAAGGATGTCCTTGTCATCAACAATTTTTATAGTGTAAGATTTCTGCTGGTTTGGCAGTTTTTCGTATAATGTCTTCTTTTCATCATCGGTTGAATCAAGGGACATGTGTTTGCCACAAAGCCTTAAATATCCGTAATAGGTACTTTCTCTTTTTATGTTGAAATGTAACATTGTATCTTTTACGGATAACCCATTAGCTTCCTGGTACTCTATCACTTTTCTTGCAGTCCTCTTTGTGTCTGATGACGCTTCAAACTCATTGCCACTGTACTTGCTGATATAGAACTTAGCTTTTTCCTTTACAGTTTTCATAATAAACGCCCATAATGGAGTCTCTCTTGGCTTTTCTGTATATCGTAAAATACCTTTGTTAATATCCTCTGCGATACTCTGAAGGGCTTCCTTTTTTGTTTCATTATCAAAACCAGAATATGCCCTGTTAATATATTTCTGCGCCCGGTACATTGCCACATTAAAAATCTTGTCTTTATTCGCAAGAACCTCTTCTCTGTTTAATGTATTTACATTATTAAATTGTTTAAAATACTCTGGTTTGTTATAAAGATTTACCATATTCATTATTCCTTTCTTTAATTATTTTTGATTATTTTTTATTAACTCATCGGATAATATGCAGAATTGGATATGGTAATAAAAACCAGGCTAAAAAGAAAATGCAGTCATCAGGTCCGGAAACAGCAATACAAATTACATGTGTACACAAAAAAAAGAGGCCTTACGTTTTTTGTAAGACCTCTGCGATTTAATATTTTAAAGGAACAATTCCATAAGTCCGTTCAGAATAAACATTCCAAACTGGTCTCCTGCTGCAATCAGCATAGACAGCAGGATTGATGTAAGGATGACAGAAACCATCTCTTTTGCGACCTTGCTTTTTGACGGCCACTTTACATATTTCATTTCCGGTGTCATTTCCGGCTCTTCTTTTTCATTAAACTCCTGCGGTTTATCAATGTCTTTGATTTTTTCTACTTCCATTTTTTCTCTCCTTTTCAGTCCCTGCAGAGGATTCCGCAGTAATTTCTTCCAGCCATCTCAAGCTGAATCTGCTGGATTGTCTCAGTTACAACACCGACAACAATAATCAATGATGTACCACTTAAAGTAGTTGTAAGTCCGAGTGAACCGCAGATTGTAATCGGGATTACGGTTACACAGATAAGCATAATCACACCAATTGTTGTAAGACGGCGTGAAATACTCTGGATGTAAAATTCAGTATTCTCTCCTGCCCTTATACCTGGAATGAATCCGCCTGATTTTCTGATGTTATCAGAAACTTCTGCTGCATTAAACGTGATTGGCAGATAGAAGAAAGCAAAAAATACAATCAATGCCAGATAAATCAGAAGGCCGACCCCATAAATTGGATTTTCATTGTCAAACCAGTTTTTCTGTGACATCATATTTAAGAAAATTTTACTGAACCCGCTTCCATATCCTTTACCAGTAATGGTTGCAATCAACTGCGGGATTGCCATAATAGAAGAAGCGAAGATAACCGGCATAACTCCGGAAATGCTTACCTTAATTGGAATCTGTCCTGTTTCAGCCTCCTCTCCTGACTGGCTCATTTTCTGTGAATACTGAACATGCAGCGGGTGATAACCCTCTGACATATAGATGACAACAATCACGATAACTACAAGCACAAGTACAGCTGCCACAACAGAACTGATTTTTAATGCAGTAGTTTTTCCTTCAACCAGGCCTGTAAATAAATCTTTAAACTGTGACGGCATACGTGATACGATATTTGCCATCAAAAGGATTGAAACGCCGTTTCCGATAGTCTTTTCGGTAAGCACATGTGCCAGCCACATCATGATGCCGGTTCCTGCTGTCATTGTAACTGTAATAGCGATAATGCTGATTACCTTATTTCCTGAAATCAGGCCGCTGTTTCCGAATCCGATTGACATACAGCAGCTCTGTACTGCTGCCATAATGATTGCAACAATATTTGTAATCCTTTTTAATACTTTCTGCCCATGTTCACCTTTTTTCTGAAGTTTAGAAAGCGGTTTCACTACGCTTGTTAACAGCTGGATTATAATCTGAGCTGTAATAAGCGGCGTGATTCCAAGCGCGAACATTGAAAAGTTTTCAAATGCACCGCCGGTAAACGCTGAAAACAGGTTAAGTGCATCATTTGAATTTGCAGCCATCCACTGCTTAAACATCAGGTCGTTTACACCAGGCACGGGAATCATTGAAATTGCCCTTGTCAGAAATATAATAAATGCCATAAGTTCCAGTTTATGTCTAACTTCTCGTGTAGTTAATGATTTCATATTTTTTCCCTTTCTATTCTATTTTAATTGTTTTTCCAATTTATCAAGAGTTTCTTTGTATCTTTCTTCATCTGTTATTGTGGTTCCTGAAAGCATGTTCAGATTTTTTGAAATCTCACTGCTGATTGACTCGCTTCCGTTTAACTGGAGTAGCAGTTCGTAATCTGTTTCTTTTTGTTCAAGTCTTTCAAACTCTTTTGCCGCTTCATAGAGCGGGACCATATATTTCTGCTTCTCTGTACAGTTTATCGGTATTCCGTAAGAGCTGCACACTTTATCAATCCTTCGCGACCGCTCATCAATCTCATTTGACAGGTCATCCAGTTTCTCTTCGATATTTCTCAGCTCTTTTCTTGCTTTTCTCTTTTTTGTTACTTCTTTTATAAACGCCGGCACATACATTGCAGCACCAGCGGCAATAACCCCTATACCTGCAGTCATAAATGTGTCAAGAAGAGTAATCCCGACAAGGGCAACAGGAGTCCCGGCGGCAAGTAGCAGCATGCCAAGACTGTCCTTTTCTGTATTTTCTTTTTTTTCTTCCCTGTCCCTTTGTATTTTTGAAGCCGTTAAGAATTCTTTTCTTGCCTCTTTTAGTTTCTTATCGTCCTCAATTGCACTTTCTATTTTTTCTGCCGGTCTTTGTGTTTTAAAAACTTCTTTTAACTGCAGATACTGGTCAACCTCTGCCGGTGTTAATTTAAACTCCGCTTCCTTTTCTCGTCTGAGCTCCAGTTCATCAATCAAAAGGCTTGTTTTCTTTATTGCAATTGCAGTACGTTTTGGGACGTGCAGTTTAGCCGGCACCTTCAAATTGTTTTCCATTTTTTTGAATTTCCTTTGCTATATTAAATTTTGCCATAACATACTGCGCATGGTATTTTGAGTAGTCAGCATAGTAATCATCTGCGCTTGTATATCCGGTTGCCTGATTTAGTATTTCTTTCCCAAGCTCTTCATCATCCAGCCATAAATCATTTTCTTTTGCTATGGCCAGTATTTTCATTTCTTTTTCAAGATTCTTTTTCGCATTTTCCGTAGTAGTTTTTAAATAGTCTTCCAGGCTGTCATATCCTTGTTTTTTGACGTAGTCTTCAAAAACATCGTCTTCCATGCTGTTCGCTCCGGCAAGATTCATTGTCTTCACGAATTCCTGTTGAACATCATAAGTCAATACATCTTCCGGGTAAGATTTTACAACGGCTTCATTGCACAGCTCTACCACTTCATTTTCACCAATATCATTAAGTGCAAGGTATTCCAGATAGTTTTTTATGAACTTTTTGTATTCATCTACTGTATCTGCACCATTAGATAAGAAAGAAACAACTTCATCTGTCAGCTCAATGTCATAAACTCCATTGATTTTGATATTGTACTCAAATACCTTCCCGGCATATGCTTCATCGCCGTAGTCGTCAGGAAACTCATATTCTGCTTCAACCCTATCTCCTGCTTTTGTTCCCTCCAGTAACGCGTCAATCTTATCAGGAAATGTATTATGCCCGACCGTCCTTGTTTCGTCTGTCACCGACACAAATGGCTTTAAATTTCCCTTCTCAGTCATCGTGTAATCAAGGTTAACAAAGTCACCCTCTTCAGCCATGTCTTTTTCTGTATATTTTTTTTCTTTTTTTAATACTTCATAAATAAAATTCATGACCTTCTCATCTGTAACACGATTTTCGTCTGACAGCTTTATTTTCGAAATATCACACGCGCTTACATCTACGTACTTCAGCGGGTCATATTCCGGCCTTGTTTCTTCAGTTACTTTTTCTGCCCGATAGTCGCACATTAATGTGTCAAGCCTTTTCAGATAATATGTCATGTCTGAAGTTGAAGCATCTATCCTGTCGGATATTTTTTCTTCTAAGCTGACCCCTACAGATGTGAAATCTGCGATTTTATCAAGAACATCATATCCAGACCCGTGGCTTGCCGATAATACAGATGCAATAGTTGCCATAGCCCATATTCCTGCTATTGCAATCGTTCCTGCTTTTGGCAAGTCGGTTTTGTTTTTCATTTTTTTTGCCTCCTTTTTTATTCTCTCTTACAATATGCTGAAAAATTTCTATATTTAACGTTTTTGCGAAAAATATTTTTTTGTTTCAGATTTGTTTTTTTGCGGTTTTTTTTATTATATTTTTTCTCTTTTTTCTTTGTTGAAAGCAAAGGAAAATAAGCATAATATTAATGTATAGAGAAACATAAAACGGAGGGGCCTTATGAAAGACACATTATATATCATTGTTCCTGCATATAACGAGCAGGAAAATATTTTAAACGTGATAAACCAGTGGTATCCGGTCATCAGTGCACACAGCGCAAACGGGACTTCAAGACTTGTTATCATTGACGATGGAAGCAAGGATAATACATATTCCATCGCATTAAAAGCGGCAAAGACAAGACCACTGCTTCTTCCAATTACAAAAGAGAATTCCGGTCACGGCGGAACCGTATTATACGGGTATAAATTTGCACTTGAACATGGCGCAGATTTTGTATTCCAGACAGACTCCGACGGCCAGACGCTGCCATCTGATTTTGAGAAATTCTGGTGGAAACGAAATGATTACGATATGGTTATTGGCTGGAGAAAGGGAAGGCAGGACGGCGCTTCACGGATTTTTGTTACCAAAACGCTGAAGCTTGTCATCAAGTTGTGTTTTGGTGTCACCTTAACAGATGCGAATACCCCGTTCAGGATTATGAAAGCAGAAACCCTTTCTAAGTACATCGGACTTATTCCTGACGGGTTTAACCTTTCAAACATCTTGCTATCTGTCATTTATGCGAAGAAAGGCTGCAGCATCAAGTACCTGCCAATTACTTTCCGGCCGCGCCAGGGTGGCGTAAATTCCATTAATCTTCCGAAGATTTTCAAGATTGGAAAACAGGCTGTCAAGGATTTTAAAAGAATCAATAAAACTTTAAACGAAGAAGAAAATAAAGAATAAAGCAATCGCATGCATCGGCATTACAAAAATGCCGGTGTTTTTCTTTTGTTCTTTCGGATTTTTCATATTGTATATACAACAAAAAAAAGAAGGTGAAAAAAATGAAACTAAAAATTTCAAAAGATGACCTTACGGGATTCCGGCAGTTAACAAAAGAAGAGAAACGGAATTTTTACAGATATGTAAGTAGGCAGACAAAGCCATACCGCATATGGAAATTGCTTTTTGCTTTGTATGTTGTAGCCATATTTGTTATGAAATTTATCACCATACGCGAATCCCAGTCTTCAACAGTACCTCCAATGCCGAATAAAATAATAGATACATTAAATGTGGCATCTTACCAAATGTTAAAACTAATACCAGTCTTATTAATCATTGGAGTTGTACTGAAGTTAATTATTCAAAATACGGATACTCTTTTATATACTTCCAAAACGTTTCGTGCTCTTCCATGTAAAGTCTATGCTATAGAACGAAGCCCAGAATACATTTTCCATCCATATGAAGCATTCATTATTACAGAAACACAGTCATGCGAAGATGGTGTTTTGGTAAGTCATCGCCTTCAGCGAGAATGGATGGTTGACCAGAATATGGATTTCATATTACTAAAAATCCGTAACCATGAAGATGATGACTATAATACAGAGTATCAGTTATACCCGGAATATACGATAAAAAATGCAGGCTAATTTTTGCCTGCATTTTTTCATGCCAGCACCGCCAGCACATCTTTCCATTTTTCTTTATATAAAATATGTTTCTCAAGCCCTTCAGACACATTCACACTGAAGCTTCCATCATCTTTTTGTATCACAAGAATACTTTTATTTCGGTATTCCAGCCTCAAATTGCCGCCTGACGTTACCATTGCCGCGCATCGCATATTCCGAACAATATCAACGGTTTCATCAGCAGCGCGTGTCCACCATTTATCTTCCACCGTCAGTTTCCTTGTCGCAGTCACCAGGTCTTTTACATAGTTATGTGCTGCTTTTCCCTGCTGGACCTCATCAACATAAAGCCCTTTCTCACCTTCTCCAATCACAAAGTTTTTACTCTGTCCCTTAATATAAAGAAGCCCATTTTCAATATCAGGCTTTATCCTGAACACCGGGCCGCACATATAATTCCACAGCTTTTCTTCTTCGCATTTTTTGATAAACAGGTTTAGTTCTGACAGGTTCACCACTGGCACACTCCATTCCTGTCCTGATTCAACCAAATACTCTTCGCCTTCAGCATCAAGCTCATTCACGCACGTATCCTGAATGACAAAAATTGTGAAACCGCCATTTCCACTATCCACTGCTTCATATGTTCCATATAATCCCTGGATGGATAAGGAATTCTCTTTTATGTCTAATCTGTAACTCATATATTTCTCTCCTTTTTATTTTTTTGCTAATATTTTTCAGCTTTTTTTATACATTTAATATGCCAAATATTTTCTTCTCCGAAAAACTTAATTTTTTGTTCTATTTTTAAATTATTTTGCATATTAATTTTGAAGAATTTTATTTATTACGAACAGGAGAGAAAAAGAAATGAAAAACGAAGAGTTTTATGGAGAGCATCTTCTCCATATGGAAAACACCAAAGATAAGGCAGTTATACTTGCAAAATTTGCAGCAGAATTTTCAGGGGCAAAATCTGCCAGGGTTATCTCAAGGATTAAGACGCCTGAGAGCATGACAAAGAAAATACAGGCAGATGGCCTGCCAGTAAATTGTGAATCCGCATTATCTGCTGAATCCGATGCAATCGGTGTCAGGATAATTGTAGATTCTATTTCAGACGTCTACGCCATTTTTGATAATATTAAAAATATTAAGGCGCTTGACGACAAAACTGAGTGCAGAGTCCTTAATGTAAAGGACTTTATCCGGAACCCAAAGCCTTCCGGATACAGAAGCCTTCATGTTATCATCGGACTTACTTCAGAAGACCCTGATTTTCCAGAAATGAAAGCCGAAATCCAAATTAGAACATCAATTATGGACTGCTGGGCATCTCTGGAACACCTGGCAGAATACAAACAGGTTATAGACCTTACGCCAGACGTACTTGACCTGCTTGAGACATATCGTCAGGCTGCAGACCGGGAAATTGCTTCACTTGGTGCTTAAGACATTGCGGTAGCGATGTCTTTTTTTATTGCCAAAAAAAGAGACCGCCGCATTTCGGCGGTGGTCTCTAAATGGCTAATTGTTTATTAAGCTGGTTTTTAAACTGCTTTAAGGTTGTTTTCTTCCTCCTCTTTAATTAGCTTTACTTCATGGACAGACAATCCTAAAGAGTCAGCAATCTCCTTATTGGTTAGCTTTCCTAATTTTAAAAGATTTCTTGCACCTTTTTTTGCGTTTTCTTTTGCAATTTCATCAAATACATTACTCATAATTTTCACTCCTTCTTCGTCTTCTTTAAAAAACTTTACACGTTTTGCAAGTTTTCTGTTTTTGATATCTTTAGCATCTGTACAGTAAAAATCATGCATTAATCTTCCCAAAACTGTATTATTTTGGATTTTTGAATTTACATATATAATATGCGCTTCGTCTCCAAAAGACTTCTTGGTTTCTTTCACAACACGGTCAACATGATACAGCGCCTTATTTGCCCCAAAGATGTCACCTTCCGTGATAAAAATAATATATGTTTCAGCTAAATTTTTGTAATCCTCACCGGCGTCTGTAATATTTGCATCTAGCAAACTACTATTATATCGCGCACGTTTCGGAACTGCTCCATGGTTGTTTCTTTGAATTTCAATATTATATAATTTACCATCTCCGTCTTCTGCTAAAACATCAAGTCTTACAGAACGACCTTGCAGATTTTTAATATCATACTGTACATTTACAGCACTGACTTTTAAATCTTTCTTTTTAAGAATTGCCTTTAATAATACTTCAACACACTCCTTATCTTCAAAGACTTTCGTCATGAAATTATCGTCTATAAGGCGTAGTTTTTTAATTCGCTCCATATCATGAGCATGTTTTTCTGTAATAGTCTTACTTTTCACATTTTTCCTCTTTTCTAAGAAGTTTATGCGTTCTTTGTAATTACATTGTACTACAAAGAACATATGTTTACAAGCAACAAAAAAATACTTCAGAAGGAGTATCACCAATACTCCTTCACCATCTGGCGGCCCTCCCTCCGTTTCTGCTTATTCGTCTTACCGTAGAACACAGTCGGTCTTCCAACCGGAGGGCGGTCATGCTGAACCTTAGAAATCCCCATCTGAATCTCTAATTTTCCCAGTTCTTTTTTGCTTAATTTTTTTGCCATATCAATTTCCTCCCTTTGTTTATTATTGTATATTTAATATGCCAAAATTTGTAAAAAAAGAAAACCACCCAAGACCTTACCAAAAGCCTTAGGCGGTTAAGATTATTTTTTCAATATTTTTAGGGCCTGCAGTTTCCGCATGGTTCGTATCCTTCAGCGATTAGTTCTTCCCGTCTGCCGGTAAATTCTTTTTTGTTTTTTGCATTCATTTTTGTGACGCTGTTACATTCCGGTTTGTGGAATTTTCTAGTATTCGTATTAATCACAAATTCAGCCAGCTCTGTCTGCATACCATCTGTTGTTTCGGTGCCAGAATCTGTAATCGCATCAATGTTACCTGCCACTGCATTTTCGGCATCAACCCAGCTGTCCCCTGTTTCATAATCAATCCAAATTCCAGGCTGTACATTGTAACAATACACATTAAACTTCACGCCATCACCATCATCTTCCACCGATTCGGCTTCCATCTGCACGCCGGAGGCAACAAGATTATCTCCGTCAAAAACCGGTGTTACGCGATACAGGACATGGTTTCCAGTGTCTTTTACGTAATCGGCAACTTCATTTTCAAAAGGGAGCATACCTTCCACGTTCAAGTATCTCGTTCCGGTTATCAGATTTTTAACATTCGCGTTTTCTCCTGCAAGCTGATACCCAATCAGGTGACAGCGATTGTACAGATACCGGTCCTTAATGATATCCGGATATTTGACGGTATGCCACCCGGAAGGCTTTACCATTCCGATATCTCCACGCTTTTCCGTTGGCATTAATTCCTGGCAGATATTTGCATAAGCAACTCCGCAGCGGCCAAGGTCATCAAGTTCGCTATAATCCTCAAACGCCTCCGTTGTAAAATCATCATCATCAAATTCCGGCTCATTATCATTCAAAACCGCATACGGGCTTCCGGTATAGTTTGGAATCTGACTCAAATCCGCCGCATGTACATTAAAATCCGGCAGCAACAACGATGCTGTACCACCTCCATATGCAGCAATTGCTGAAATGATTACCCCGATTATTGCTCTTTTGATTCTTCTTTTCGTTCTTTTGAAAAACATTTTTGTATCTCCTTTTTTTTATTTTGCAAACAATATGCTGAATATTTTTTGGCTGCAGCATTTTTTGCGAAAAACCAAGCCCTGGAAAATCCAGGGCTTGTATCATCTTATGCTGCCGTATTTCTTTTTGGAGCTGCTGTTCTCAGTCTTGAAGAAAACAGTGTGTAAACAGCGTCATTTTTAATATCGTCAGACATTTTATTGAACATGTCAAATGCCTTTAATTTGTATATAATAGCTGGGTCTTTCTGACCATATCCGACGAGTGAAATGTTCTGTCTTAAAATCTCCAGGTCGTTGATGTGCTGCATCCATTTTGAGTCAATGCATCGAAGGATAATCTGTCTTTCAAATTCACGGAATACTTCAATATCCGGCCATTCACGTTCTCTTTCGTAATAGCGGTTTTTCGCTGCCTCAATATACTCTTCGGCCAGTTTCTTTTTGTTCATTCCTTTTTTTGTATTTTTAGGGCAATACTCAGGAGCCTTAATTCCGAAAATCAAAACGGAGATTTCTTTCCTGATTTCCTGATACTGTCCCTCTGTAACATATTTATCAGGTGCATATTTGTCAATAATCATGTCAATGGAGTCTTCAATCATGCTAAGCATGGTGTTTCTTGTGTCAGCTTTTTCAAGGATTGCATCACGTTCGGCATAAATCAGCTCACGCTGCTCATTGTTTACCTTGTCGTATTTCAGGACGCTCTTACGTGTTCCAAAATTGTTATCTTCAATAACGTTTTGTGCTTTCTTTACAAACTTATTGACAGTCCTGTTTTCAATGCTGTCTTCACTTTTCATCCCTGTCATCGTCAGGATATTTTTCATTCTGTCTGAGCCATAAAGTCTTAAGACATCGTCGTCAAGAGACAAGTAAAAGACTGATTCACCAGGGTCACCCTGTCTTCCGGACCGCCCCTTCAGCTGATTGTCAATTCGTCTTGATTCATGACGTTGCGTTCCAATCACTTTAAGGCCGCCAACTGCTCTCGCATCGTCATCCAGTTTAATATCTGTACCACGTCCAGCCATATTTGTAGCAATAGTGATTGCTCCATGCTGGCCTGCTTTTGCGACGATTTCTGCCTCCTGTTCGTGGAATTTTGCATTCAGGACTGTATGTTCAAGACCGGCTTCGTTTAACATTTTATCCAGCGTTTCGGAGTCCCTGATAGTTGATGTACCGACAAGCACCGGCTGCCCGGAGATGTGCGCTTTCTGGATTTCTTTCAGCACTGCTTTGAATTTCGCTTCTTTTGTCAGATACATATGGTCAACTTTATCCTGGCGCTGCACCGGTTTATTGGTTGGAATCCTTACCACATCCATATGGTAAATATCCTTAAACTCTTTTCGTTCTGTATATGCAGTTCCGGTCATACCGCACTTCTTATCATATTTATTAAAGAAATTCTGGTAAGTTACGGTCGCATATGTACATGTTTCTTCCTGAACCTTGCATCCTTCTTTTGCCTCAATCGCCTGATGTAAACCATCAGAATAACGTCGTCCCGGCATGATTCTTCCTGTGAAAGAATCAACAATCATTACTTCACCGTTTTTAACAACATAATCTTTATCTTTTTTCATAAGATTATGGGCTTTCAATGCCGCAATGATATTATGCATCAGCTCTGTATGGCTCTTGTCTGCCAGGTTGTCAATCCCAAAGAACTTTTCGCATTTTTCAATCCCCTGCAGTGTCAAGGTAACAGTATGATGTTCCTCATCAACCGTATAATCTCCGGTCTCTTCCGGCCGCTCGCCAGACAGCAGGTCAACTTTTGATAATTCCTGTAGTTCTCCTTTTTCAAGTGTTTTTACAAGTTCATTACATGCTGTATAAAGCTTTGTAGATTTTCCACTCACACCGGAGATAATCAATGGTGTTCTTGCTTCATCAATCAGAACGGAATCCACCTCATCAATGATACAGTAATGGAACCCGCGCTGCACTTTGTCTTCCAGGCGCTGGGCCATGTTATCCCTCAGATAGTCAAAGCCAAGCTCTGTGTTTGTAATATAGGTGATATCTTTTGCATATTCTTTTTTCTTTTCTTCCTGCGATGTAGATTTTAAGATACAGCCTACGGAAAGCCCCATAAATCTATGGATTCGGCCAATATCCTCTGCATCACGTTTTGCGAGATAGTCGTTAACAGTTACCACATGGACGCCTTTTTCTTCAAGAGCATTAAGGTATGCTGGCATTGCAGCAATCAAAGTCTTGCCTTCTCCAGTCTGATGCTCCGCAATCTTCCCCTCATTTAGCGCAATTGCGCCCATAATCTGTACTTTATACGGTCTCAATCCAATACTTCTGTATGCAGCCTCGCCAACTGCGGCGTATGCATCCGGCAGAATCTGTTCCAAGGTTTCGCCATTTGCCAATCTCAATTTAAATTCGTCTGTCTTGCTTTTCAGTTCACTGTCTGAAAGCCGCTGCATATTTTCCATTTTGGCATAAATTTTGTCAGCCATTTTTCTTAATCTTTTGATTTCTGACATTTAATTTTCTCCTTTTCTGCTATATATTTCCTGCCGCAAAACAGCGTGCTTGCGGGTCCGTTTTTTTATCACTTTTTTTTCGCAAAGTTAATATGCTGGATTTTTGCAGAATCAGACGCTTTTTGGAAAAATTTTTTACAAAAAAATGAACCAGAGAAATATTCTCTGGCTCAGGCTTTGTTTAAAACGCTTTAACAAGGTATTCAGTTGCGATTTTTCCTTCAGTGCCTTTCTTTTTGAAACGCCATCCTGTCATTCCGAAAATCGGGCCAAGTTTCACATCGCAGCAATAGTCATTGCTCATAAGCACACATACACGCATGCCGCTCTTGCATACCGTCATAATCTTTTTGTAATAAGCATCTGCCGGCTTCATTGTGATTTTTAGCCGTTTCTTACTTTCTGATTCAATCACGACATCAACAGTATCATCCTCGTGTTTTTTTACAGACACCAGATTTCCACTGGCAATACTGAATTCACCGTCCGGAAGGTTTTTCAAATCACGTGGTTCTTTACCTTCCAGGTTTTTCTTAGTAAACACAAACAAATTCGATGATTTTTTTGTACATGTGATTACTTCAACCGGTTTATCATCCAATTGCAGAGTCATGTTTACCTGTCCGTTTTCTGGCTCTGATATTGCATGACTGACACAGTCATCAAATGTAATCTGTCCATCCTTAACTTTTTTTCTGCCCATTTTCTTTCTCCTTTCTTTACGCGGCATTTTTTTGTCCACGCTTTTTCAAGTCAGCATACATATCCATCATCTGAAGCATATGTTCAGGGTAAACATCAATGATAGATTCTGCTTTTTTCAGTGCATCATCTTCTGCGTTTTCTGTAATGCCGTTCTGAAATTCCATATAGAAATGATAGGCATCATGCATAAATGCCCCGTCTGAGTTTAAATCAGCGCAGACAGCCGCATAAATTGCAGAGCCAAGTTTCTGGGCAAATCTTCCGGAATATTCCTTATTGTATTCAGAGAGAATCTGCATGCCAGACTGTTTAAATCCATCTACATTATCAATAAAACATGAAAACATCTTCCAAGCTGCCTGAAATGCAGCCCCGGCAGCTTTATAAGCAGCTGCCTTTTCTTTGTTTTTCATTTTTGATTCCGTTTCTGCCTCTTCAGCCACAGCAAGAACAAGCTTTTCGTGGAATTTACGGTTGTCATAGGCTTCACATATTCTGTGAGCCTCATTTATGCACGCCTGCCATCCCTCATCAGAGTCATCTTTGCGGGCTTTATTGAACATTGCCCAGCACTCCCCAAATACTTTGTGTTCTAATTCCTTGTTAATCATAATTAATTTTCCCCTTTCTTTATTTGTTTTAAGTTACAAAAATAATATGCATAATTTCATTTGTTAAAAAATTCGCTGTTTCTGCATATTAGATATATCTAAAAAAGAAAGCAGGTGACATCATGCCAGACAATAAAGACGAATTATTAAAACAGCAGAATGAAGAAATACAAAAATTGAAAAAAGAGCTAAAAGCGGCAACCAAGCCGTCTTCCATGCTTTCCGTATTAAAAAGCACGGTCAGGAGAAATGTACACGATTTTTTCATTCGTGAAGACAAAATCAAAAGCGTACAGGAAGAGAATAAAAAGTTAAAAAAAGAACTGGAAGAAACAAAAGAAGAACGAGACAAAACTTCTGCACAGTTATTTGCCGCAATCAATCTTGGTTCTGATAATCAGGAACAGACATCGTTTGAAGAAGGAGGAACTCCTGGTGATACTTGCGATGTACCGGTTTTTCCACAAACCGCAGAAGAAGCGGTCAGGGAATATTTCGGACCGGTTGACCTTGCCGCTCTTGCAAGGCAATTATATCCGGACCAGAGCATGCAGCGTCAGAATCCTGAGCCAGAAAATACAGCGCCTTCTAAAATAAAAGACGTGCCAATCATTCAGGAACAGCCAGATTCTTCAAAAGAAAATCAGCCATCTGAGCTTGAAGACAGACCGACGCAGGAGGATATAAACGAAGCACCATCTGAAGACGACCTTCCGGATTTAAACGAGCCACCAGAAGACCTGCCAGACATTTCCGGAGGTTCTGTATGGGATATGGAAGAACCGCCAACAACAGAATCGCAAGCAGCACAAGAATCGATACAAATAAGTCAGCCAGGAGAACAAGCAAAAGAATCATTAAAAGAATCCCCAAAAGAATTAATCAAAAAAGAATTACCAAAAAAGCCTCAAAAGAAGCCAGCAAAAGAACTTTCTTCGCCACTCACAAAAGCAGAAGAGAAATCAAAACAAGCACCAAAAATTCAAGAGAAAAAAATAGAAAAATCAGACAACTGGCAGAAAACAGCCGAAAAGCACGATACTGCAGAGCAGCAAAATCAGCCTGAAAAAATAAAAGAAAAGCAAACAGAACCACCAAAAACAAAGCTGCAAGCAAGTCCAGAGCCGCAGCAGAACGAAAATCCTACTGCTACTGTAATAGATAAAAACGGAAAAAGGAAATCAAAAAAAGATAAACGGAAAAACCAGCAGCAAAGACAGGAGCCTGAAATAAAACAGGAGCCGCCGAAAATCATACCGATGGAGCAGCCTCCGAAAGAGGTTGAACTTCCTGACGATTTTGGAATCGTTATGGAGCCTGAAGAGCCAGAGCCTATTGAGCTTCCTGACCCAAATGAAAACAATAAGAATATTTTTGATGAGATATTTAATTCTGACAGCGACAACTGGGATGACTCAAACATTTAAAATGCCGGCAGGACCACCTGCCGGCAAAAAGAAAAGGAGACACAGATATAAGAAAAATACAAATGGAAGCTGCAGGATTCGAACCTTGCATCTGCACCGGCCGTTCTACAGTGCTGCTCTGCCATGCGCACCAGTTTGAGCTAAGCTTCCTTGTTTCTTATGTCTTAAATTATATTATAAATTTATGAAACTGCAAAATTTTGCGAGTTTTTAGAAAAAAAATAGACAGCGACTTTCTAATTTTGCCAATCATCCTTTTCAACATATTAACGTTAATAACAATATACAAAGAAAAGGAGATTAAAAAATGAAAACAAAAAAATCAACAAAATCGCTGTACTATTCTTTATGCTCTTATACCTGTCGTTGTCTGCAATTCCTGTATCTGCTGCACCGAAAATTAATAAAAAAACGGCTACAGTATATGTTAACAAAACCATCACTCTAAAAATTGGCGGAGCAAAACGCAAGCCAAAATGGAAGTCTTCCAATACAAAAATTGCCACTGTCAACAAAAATGGAGTAGTCCGAGGCAAAAAAGCAGGAAAAGTTAAAATCACAGGATATCTGACTGCTCCGCACAGATAAATCTGGCGGGTTCCCAAAAGAGAACCGGCTAGACGTCTCCATACGCCACCGCTTTTCATCCTCCGCACCCGACGGAAATGACCGTGTTGCAGGGTTATAAGACGATTATATTGGACGATGGACTTTGCCTCATAAGTTTTCCACAAGATAAGCAGATGAAGCTTATCCCTGTACTTACACTGTATATGCAGGACATATACAAAGGCGGGCTCGCAGCTGAGCCTGTAGAATAATTCTAATTATGCAGCAGCGGGTTCTTCACGGAGCTACTGCTTTTTTATATATTTAATATGCCTGATTTTTACAAAAAGTAAAATTTTCTACGAATTTTTTATATTGGTCCGTTTGTCGTTTTCCTCTGCACGGATAAATCCGGTAGCATCCAACTCTGTCCTTCCTTCAAGATTAAACATCAAGACTGCTGTTTTATTTTTCAGCATTTTTTCTTTTTCTGTTTTGGTATTTCCTGTCATTTCCCTTAAGTCAAGTTTGTACTCATCAAGAGAAATGTTACTATCCGACACTTTTATTGTTGTTAACGCTCCATTTGACAAAACGGTAATATAAGACAGATTTTTATGTACAGCGGATGCATCTTCGGTCAAAACACTGCTGCTTTCATCTGTAGCGTCAAGAAAGCCGGTGTCTTCTGTATCTGCAAAATCACTCATACTTTCTTCTGTCGTTGAAGTCATGTCTTCTATTGGTGAATCTTCCAGCGTTTCAGGCAAGGCATCAACTGTTTCCTGAGCATTCACATCTTACGAATAAAACTCGCTTTCTGATGCTATCGCTGACAGTGGCTGCACTAGTGTAAGAGTTCCCACAAGCAGCATCGCTATTACTTTTTGCTTTTTCATCTTTCTCTCCTCCTTACCGTTTTGTTTTTCTGTTTTTCTTTTTCACGACAATTGCAACCGTCAGCATACCAACCATGCCGATTCCGGCATACAGAAGTTCATGGGTTTCTACTCCTGTTTTGACTCTTGCTGTCCCAGAGGTGTCGCCTTTTACTGTTGCAGAGCCACCACCAATTCCGCCATTACTTCCGGAGCCTCCCTGGCTTCCGCCATCTTCATTTTTTGTAACCTTATTTACAAACTCACATTTCGCTGACTTTTCGCTGCTTCCTTTTGTAAATACAACGGTCTCAGCGTTCAGTTTTTCGTTTTCGTCTTCTGTAACAAAAATTTCTGCCTGATATACGCTGTTATCGTATTCCATATTTTTTTCTATTCCTTTTTCCTGATAGATTTTATATTTATAATCACCAGGAAGATTGATTTGTATGGTAAACGTTTTACTTTCGCCATCTCTAAGTTCCAGCCTTTCCGGAGAAGCCTTAAATCCGCTATCTCCTTCAATTGACACGGCAAAACTTTCCGTACTGCCTTCGGCAGAACATGATACCGGAACAATTGCGTCAACTGGCTCTGCTGCATAAACCGGAGTTGCCATTAGACATACAGACGCAAAAATTAGCGGTAAAAATCTTTTTATCATTTTGTCTCCTCCTTTTAAAAAAGGCGCCCTGCGATAAAACAGGACGCCTTGCGTTATTTTTGTTTTGGCGTTAAGACACCAAAAACCAATGTTCGTTCAACCGTATCAGGGTATTTACACGTTGACATGCCTAAAATCTTTTCATTTTCATCTGATAAAACACTATCGTCCAGAAATAATGCATTTTCTTTTATAAAGCTCAAAGTTTCACTCACTTCTGCTTCTGTTGGAGCAAATATGGCCTGTTCTGTCGCTTCACATTCAAGAACTGCGAAAATTTTTATCTCATATATCTTTTTACCAACCGTAAGGGTTCCGCTTCTGTGTGAATTGAAATATTCTTCATCCAAAAAATCATCAAGTGCTCCAAACATCATACCCTGTTCCATATGGTGTCCATAAACTAAAGAGTATTGGTCTTTAAATTTTCTGTTATTCCTGCTGTCAAGGAAAATACTTCCGGCAAGGGAATAATCACCATAAGGGTCTTTATTTAAATATTCATTATTGTCTTTGCCCTGCATGACCGGGTAATCGATACTCGTATCATCAACCGTCAGCCAGGCTACCATATTTTTTTCAATTTCTTTATTTATTGCGTCGTCGGTCTCGTATCCAGGTTTATATTTCAGGATGCTATTATCTGTCGCCTGCTTGTATACCATATAACTGTCGTAAAGTCCATAAGACCCGAGCAGGAATAAAACCAGACAGACAAGGAACACAGCCCTGTCAACCATGTTGTCAATAAACCTGATTATCTTTCTTCCAGTGCTTTTCTTAGGTTTGTTATTCATCAGAACCCTCGCCTTCTGATAAGGAATAAGAGTTTTCCGCAGATATCAGATTCATTAATGCTACCAGCCTGGCGGCTATCATCCGTATCAGAACGAAAATCGTTCATAATAAAAAACTCATCCTTTTCAACCTCTGTCGGGTACTTCACTCCATCAGCGCCAAATGTCTGATAAGTGATTTCTTCTGCCGGTTGATATCCATCAACTGTATATCCGCCATCTTTCGGAAAGTCAACTTCCTGGCCTTCAACTGCAACAATTCTTCCAATCTTGATTTTGCCGCTTTTGGTCTTATACGCCACGACATCACCAGTTGTATACTCATCAAGTTTATATACGATGCATAAATCCCCATCTTTCACGAAAGGAAACATGTTATTTCCAGTCATCCGGTGGAATCCAAGAACATATGTAAGGACCAAAAATATAATCACACCAAGAACTGCCATTTTTATAAGAAGCTTTATCAACGGATGCAACCGCTTCTTCTTTTTTTTTGTCTCGTTTTTCCCATTTTCCGGGGTTATTTTTTTGTCTTTTTTGCGTTCTTTTTTAGGAATTTTAGGCACCGCCTTTCTTGAAATACTTCGTGTTATCTGCCGGCAGCTTCCTGCCGGCAGATATATGTTTAATCAGAAAAGATTATCCATCTTCTTTTTTTTTGCTTTTCTTCGTCATCAGCGTCTGACGAAGAATTCGTCAGCGCCCGGCGCTTCTTTAGAAGCGCCGTTGTTACAACGCCGGCACCACCAAGGAGGGTTACTACTGCAAATGGGGCAACCGCCAAGCCGCGGCGAGTATAACTCGCCTGCGGCTGAGGCTGGTGCGACGTGCGGCGCTACCGAAAACTTAATCAAATGGGATTACTCTTCCTCTTTCTTATTTTTCTTCATTACCATTGTAACTACACCAGCGCCGCCCAGGATGGTAACAACTGCAAACGGAGCGACAGCCATAATAACTCCAGTCGGGATAACACCATCACGTGTATTTAAGAAACCTGTTGTCAGGTCAGTAGAAACGATTGTTCCATCAACCGGAGCAGCTTCTGTATCTGCTTTTGTATCTACAACCGGAGTATCTTTTGTGTTTGCTGTAGACTTATAATCTTCTGTATTCTCTGTTACAGCGTATGTTGTATCTTTTGCAAGACCCTGGACTGTAACCTGCTGTCCATGCTGCAGGTAGAATTTCTGTGTTGCTTTACCAGCATCGTCTGTTGTAATAGATGTAACGTTTGCTTTTCCTGCATTTGCTTTAATTGTAGCGGCATTTGTGCCGGTTGTAGCGTCTGCCTCATCAATAACAACATCGTATTTTGTATTTGGCTGTGCTGCTGCGATATTCAGTGTAAATTCAAAGTATTTGTCACGGGAAGCCTGGTTACCTGTAACCTGTTTTCTAAGTGTCAGGTCAGACGTATCATAGCTGTTTGTGAAGCCCTGTGATTTTGTTGCTACATAAGCGCCTGTGGAACCAAAATTGTCACCTGCTGCTACGTCTGGTTCGTCGTTTTCATTGGAGTGCAGTACATATCCGGCGATTGTCAGTTTCTTTGTGAATGCTCCATCCACATCTGCGGAAGCATCATTTACATACACATCAAGAACTCGTGTAAGGTCAGCGTCGTTTGTAATACCCTGGTTAGTACCAGACTCTGTGATGACATAACGGTAAACGCCTGGCTCTGTGAACTGTACCGCTGAAAAATCAAGTGTAGCAGTTTTCATAGCATATTTCTGTTTTGTTGTATCTATATCTTTAACATATTCATCTTTTGTTGTGCCATGTGTGTCGGAGCCGTCTCCCTGTCTAAACACGATAGTATTAGCTGCTGCAGCTGCTTCAGCTGTTCCGCCAACACCTGCCATTGTAATTTTATTTGCATCAACACCAGCGAGAACCTGGAATTTCTTTCCGGCAACATCGTAAGCTTTTGCATTACCTGCGGTCACTGCATATGTAAATGTTGCATTCGGTACATTTGCCTGACTGTCCATTACCAGGAATTTATCGAATGTAGTTGTCTTTGTTCCTTCAATTGTTGTGCCATAATTTGTACCTGCTGCTGCAAACACCGGAGTTCCCATGCTTGCAAGTGCTGTTACGGCCATCATAGCTGTCAGGCCTGCTTTCGGTAAAAAGCTCTTAATTTTTTTATTTCTGTTCATATGTTTTTTTCTCCTTTTTTTTACATATATTTTTTGTTGATAACTCGCCAGCAAAGCTGGACTCGTTACCAGATTAAAATTGATAACTCGCCAACAAATTTGGTCTTGTTACCCGATTAAAATTGATTCGGTATTTTTTTCTGTGGTCTTACCGTGTCACCATATTTAGTTGTATAGCTGCCAGCTGGACAGCTTTCGCTCTGGCTGCCATTTAAGCATGTCTCTTTTTTTAATGATACTTATCTGCGAACAATCAGTTCAGGAATCTAGCACCCTTCCAATTTTGTTCTACATCTAATATGCAAAATATAAATAAAAATATGACATTTTTTTGAAAATTTTTCCAATGTTTTTTTTGCTGATATTTTGCACAAGAAAAAAACAGCCAAAATTGGCTGTTTTTTCTAATTACATCTTTTTTCTTTTTATAAGATACAGAAATCCAAATCCGCCAATTGCTATAATAAATATCATTGATACTGTATTTGTCATTGCAGATGTCGGGATACCAACATTTTTAGTGTTAACGATTTCTGCAGTCATATCAGAGTCAAGTGTTCCTGCTTCATTTTTACCGGTCACGGTGTATCCATCTTCTTCTGCACCGTTTTCTATGATTTCATATGAAATTCCTGCCGGGAGGTCTTTAAAGACAATTTCTTCTCCATGCTTCAGCTTGAAGTTAACATTTCCATCCGCATCAGCCTTCATCTGCTGTGCTTTACCGTCAAATTGACAGTTGATATCTGATGGCACTTCAATGCCCTCAGTGCCACTTAAATGCAACGTGAAGTTAAAGCTCTTTGACTTATCGCCCTGGTTTCCGCTGACTGTTTTCTTAACTGTAAGACTGTGGACTTCTTTGTGTGTATTTACGACGTCAATCTGTACTTCTTCGATTCCGTTGATTTTACCTGAATAACTTCCGTTATCAGATGGTTCATACTCTTTATATACATTTTCTGTAACAAGATATTCTGTTCCTGCCGGAAGCCCGGTTATCACAATTGATTCCCCATGAGATAATTCAAATGAGGCTTTTCCATTTTCGTCAAATGCGATTGTTCCAGCCTCCGTTCCGGACACATTGTCAAGTTTAAATACACCAGAAACAGGGGCATTATCCTTTTTAAGCTCAATATTAAATTTAAACAGCTTGTTCTTATCGGCATTTTCACCTGCTACTGTTTTTGATACTTTAATACTTCCGGTCTCAATTGCCGTATTCGTGACAGTGTACTCTTTCATACCTTCATTATCAGCTTCCGTAACATCTGCTACATACCCGCTTACATCCTCTTCAGCTACAGAATAAACATGTTCACCTTTTTCAAGGCCATCAATTTCAACTTCCCATCCGTTACTTTCATTTAATGTAATGTTCTTAATCACATTATCGTCCTGCATCAGATAAACAGTAATACTGTCCGGTCTTATATTTTCTGCATTCTCGTTGTCGTTCCAGACTTTTTTAATCTTTATCTTTATCTTTTCTACTTCCGGCACATCCGGTTCTTTTCCAGTATTTGTGAACGTTACGACCGCATTCTCTCCATTGTCTACTGTTTCTAATCCGGTTGATAATGACTGGTCCGTCTGGCTGTTCACCTGTTTCTGCTGCGCTACTTTAACAGTATCCGTAATTTCATAAGATGCATAATAACTATTTGCATCTTCTGTTATCTTATATCTTGCAGCTTCAGGTATTCCATCAAACACAATGCTATCTTTGTCCGCAAGCGTGAATGCTATGTCAGCAGCCTTGTTTTCATCTGATGTGAATGTATACTTTACTCCACTCTTTTCATAACTGTATTCTGTATTCTTTTCTAGATTTTCAAATGCAATATGGAAATTAAAATCCTCTTTTTTATTTCCGTTTTCTTTTACCTCTTTTTTTATCGTGATTGAATATTTTTCTGTTTCTATTTTTGGTTTCTTTTTATTGATACAGTTTATAACTGCTTCGTTATCTGATGATATTACTCCGTTACCGCCAGTAAGTGTCGTTTCATAATCACTATCTTCCACTTCTGAGATATTATATCTTACACCTGCAGGAATACCTGTCATCGTAACAGATTTTCCGTTTGATAAGTAAAAAGACCCGGTTCCATTTTCAATCGTAACGTCACCGTATGTTTTTTTATTGTCAAGCATGGAAGCGATTTCATCGTTGTCTGACGTAAGTTCTACATTAAACTTGAACACCTTATCATCAGTTGATTCGCTTCCGTCAGCTTCAAGTACCTGCTTTGAAACCATTAAAGAACCAGTCTCAAGCACAGGTTCTTCTTTTGACACATTTACAGCTGATAATCCGTCCTTGTTTTTATCTCCGCTGATAATCGCATAATACCCATATTTTTTTTCACCGCCTGCTTCTGAATGGAAGCCAATCGTTATTGTGCTATTGTTGAAAGTGTACTCTCCCTTGTTTACCTGTCCTGTTATTTTTGTACCGCTTTCAGAATTTGCTGCAGTATAATCAGGATGATTTCCATCCCATATCACAACATAATCGCCATCTGCAAAGTCACTTGTTATCACCACGCTGATAGATGATGCCCCTGGTATTGAATATACTTTGTTCGTATCAACACCGCCTGCATATGTTCCGCTCTGGGCTCCGTCTTTATCAATGTTTTCAGTATGTGCATACTGAATGCTGATTGCGGGATTTTGTTTGGAGCCATATCCATTTTCAATCTCGTATCCGGCAGGAGGGTTTACTTCCCATCCGTAATACATGGATGAATCGTCAGCAACTGAAAATATGTACTTCCATTCATCATTTTCCTTAATCAATGTTACGTCTGTTTTTCCGTCTCCATCCTTATCCATGGTCCAGGTGGTGTCATTTTCTTTTACCCATGTTCCTCCAACCGTAGAATACACAGCGTTATCAGCAATAACAGGCATAACAGATATGGCATTGCATGAAAATATCGTCAATAACGCAAAAACTATCTTTTTTAAAACATTTCGCATTCTAACACCTCTCATCCTCCAGTTGTTTCGTCGAGCTGGATTTTTTCCAGCCCGTTTATTTCAAAAGTACCATCTTTGTTTACAGTCACCGTGTATGGCTTTTCATCAAGGTAATATCCGGAAGGCGCCTTTATCTCACGCAATGTATATGTTCCAGGTTCAAGGCCGTTAAACACAACAAGGCCTCCATCTTCCGGTTTTCCTGAGGTGGCATTCATATTGACGCTTGTCCCATAATCTGAGATTCCTGTAAGATTGAATTCTGCACCTTCCAGGAAGATATTCTCACCATATGTACTGCTTTTTAAAAATCTTACGCTATGGTAAGGCTCATTCTCAATCTGATAATAGTTATCAGACCTTTTCAGTTCTTCTTTGCTTTCATTAAATATTTCAGCCATGCCATTTTCATTCACCCTAACAGTTAACGTCTCATTCATCTTAATATATCCGTCTGTCGTTTCTACTTCTTTCAAAGTATATGTTCCAAGCTCGATATTTTTAAAATATATGCGCCCGATTTTGTTTGATTTACAATAAAGCGTATATTCATTGCCATAATCGGAAGTGCCTTCAAGTTTAAACATGGTGCCCTCAATTGTACTGTTTGTTACGCAGTCAATTTTTTGGAATACGATATCAGCATGGCATCTTGGCTCGTCTTTCAGTAAGAATACCCCATTTTCATCTTTATTCAAACCGTCAATAATAGCATCTCCTTTTTCATCAATAATAACTTTATAAACATTTTTATCAAGCTGCCAGTCGTCAGAACATTTTACTTCTTTCAATTCATACGCACCTTTTTCTATTTCTGAAAAAGATATCTGTCCATTCTTTCCTGACACTATTTCTTCATCATAGAATTTACCATAGTCAGATGTTCCGGTAAGCTTATATACTGCACCAGAAACTTCATTTGATATATCTGTTGCATCAACTTTCTTTAAGCTGATATTTCCAGATATCCTGTAATGCGCCTGTGTGTAGTCCTGGTGATAAAACTGCTTCATTTCAATAACCTCGTCTCCAATCTCCTTGATTGCAGTCCTTTTTACAAAAATATTATTATACGCCGTCGGGTCCTGCTTATTACTCTTGTCTTCTGACGGTGCACGCATATAAATTGTGAAAGATACAGATTCCTTTTCATTAAGCATAAAATCGGAGCCATCATCACACTTTGATGCATCAATCGCAACGGCCCTTGCTGCATCAAGCCCGTATGTTTTTTCAAACTCACTGTATTCTATCCATACCGGTTTTCCATCAGCTGTTTTCTCTTTAAGGTCATTATGTTCATTCGGGTTCAGGTTTTTTATTTGTGACAGATACACAATAGGAGATGCCCCTTTATACACAATCTGTGAAACATCTACCACCTTTAGTTTTCCAAGCCAGTCGGAAGCAATCGTTTCTTTATCCTGCCCGGCGTCTTGATAGAAACTCTCCAGTGAATCAAAAAAGACAATTCCTTTTGCTTTCGTGGAAGAATCGTTCGTCAGCCTTATCTTATAACTGTAGTCTTCATCTTTATGTATTACTTCATTATATGAATATATTTTTGATGTAGAGTTTTTAATCTGTTTTTTTAATCCGGTCACTGCCGCAACAGGGAAGTTTACTTCATATCTTGCTTCTGCGTATGCAAATTTTTCAGCATCCGTATCAGGGTCAATATCCTTCAGTATTTTTTTGTCTGTTATATTACCGCCGTTATCAGGGAGGCCGCCTCCAATCCTTTCATTTCCAGATTCATAAACAACTGAGTTTAAAAGATTCCTTCCGTAATCGTTAATTGAATTATAGTCATGCATTGTAATATACTGCATTGCATACTCGTTTTTGGTTGATGAATAAATCTCAACCGTAAGTAGTGTCCTTCCTGAATTTTTATAATTATTAGTAAGCGTATAGCTGTATTCACCCATTGTCAGTACATCACCTGATTCAGAAATTACAAGCGATGACTTATCAAAATCACTTCCGGCAGGAAGCAAATCGTAAAATTTTCCGTCATTCTGATAAATGTAATGGAGGCCTGTGCTGTCCATATATTTTTCCTGGAAATTAATATTCCATGTAACCTCAAACCTTGACTCTTCTTTTATATTTTCTGTTTTTACAATATTTTTTTTTAGCTGTGATTCGCGTGTTACTTTTTGTACATAATCAGACGCTTTAGTATCTCTTGTTAAAATGATATTTTCATCCTGTGAAACGGTAAAGTTAATCGCATTTTCTACAGCAATTTTTTCCGGGTTATTTTTCAGAATATTTTTTACATGTTCTGTTCTGAAAAGCGAAATCTCTGGGTAAATGTTTATTTCAGTGTAATAATAAGCATGAGAACATGCATATTCCAGAGCCTTCACTCCTGCATTAAATATAAGCATTCTTTTATTATTTCCGCTGACATAAGTACTGTCTATGTTTTCATAAGACTTAGTATTCAGGTTATAAACAGCAGCGTGATGCCACCCGTCGGCTGTTCTTACCATGACTTCAATATTATCGCTGTCTTTAAATCCTGATGTTTTTTTCTTCGCTTTGAACGAATACGATGTTTCATCAAATTCTGCATCTTTAACTATCGGTATCAGTTCCGACTGTGCAATATCAAAATCCGCATCTTCTAATTGTTCGCCTTCTATTGCAATTCCGTCATCTGTCAGTTTATAATCTACATTTTTCTGCCAGTACAGACCATTTAAAGCATCCTCAAGACCTCCGGAGGCGCCGTCTGCAAGAGTATATCCATTCGGTGCCCCGTCTGCGATTGCCCTGTATTTTAAATTTGGCAGTACATCAATCTCGCCGCTTTCAAATTCACCAAGCATAAAGTTAGATATATCCTCAGAACTCTCAACACGATTATACGCTCCGTAAATACCGAATTTTTCAGCCCAGAAAGTACCGTTTCCTCCATTGTACAGCGGAGATTCATAAAACCAGTCATATGACGATGTTGCATTTGTGTCACTGTCAATATGGTCTGACGGGCTTACTATAGCTTCAATATCATTATGTATATAAAATCTTTCCTCATTTTTGACTGCAGCGTCAGCTTTGTCTTTACTGTACCTTGTCAAGACATAATCATAGCGGTCTCCATATGTAATAAGATTATCAATATGGTTTATATCTGAAAATTCAGATTGTCCTGAAAATTTATATCCAACGACCTGGCTTTCCATATCTGTACACATATCATTTAAATAAAAATCATATGCTGATGTATTTTTATTAATGTAAGTCCTGATTGGCCATACGAGATAATAATAGCTGTTTGCATCTTCTGGCTTCTGTCCCCATAAATTGTTCCAGGATTTATATAACGTTGGTTTTTTCTTTTGTGTATACGCTACGGTTGCATGTGTATCAATATATACTTCTTCTGCTTCACTCTCTTTTGTTACTGTTGTTGTATCACTTGTTGCATAGATTTTTGCAGGCACCTTTGTTGAACTTGTCATATCAGTATAGTTTGTAGTGTCTTTCGTCGTTTCATACGCAAATTCAACATATCCTGCTTCACCTGTAGGATATGGCTTATAATTATAGATTATAGCTTTATTATTCTCTTCATCTATCTCATACACAAAATCAGGGTTGTCATTTTCCGTTATGGATGACCTTAGCCCATAAGGGCAGGTAAAAGTGTCGGCCCAGTTTCCATCCTTGTCCTTTAATATATGAAGCGGAACTTCTATTTTAAAAGCACCGACATCTGTTGAGAATGTTCCTGACATCGTATAGTTTACGCGATAGATAAATGAATGGCCGGCTGCAGAATCTGATGGGTTCCATATGTATTTGTCATCAATTTTATCTGCTCCACTTACAAAAGCCACATGAAATTCACTTATATCTATAGGAATAACAGTGTCTTCAGGTTTGTTTTCTTCAGTATTTTTCTCAGCGTTTTCTTCACTGCTCAGTTTGTCAGCAACATCATCAGCGTTGTTGTTACTATTCTCTTCTGCTTGTAAATTACTGGATGTATCCACTGTATTTTCGTCCTGGTTTGAAGGTTTACCGGAATTACTATTCTCTGTAGCGCTGTCGCTTTCTGTATTTTCTGAATCCTGTTTGCTATCGCTGTTATCATCGCTGTCATTGCTATCACTATTGCTGATATCCTTTACAGTTAAGTTTCCGCCTTCCGAATTACTTTCTTTCTCATTGTCAGAATTACTAGATTCTATCGTCTCATCAACTGATTCGTTCACCGAATCATTTACTGTCAAATCCTTTTCAATGCCTGCAAAAATAAAATTTCCAAGACCGTTACTTGATACGAATTCAAGCTTTTGCATGTCGTCTTCTGAAATGCCTGACGTAAACGTAATCTCTTCCATATCTCCATTTTCTTTTTGATGATACAGCCTCATATTTTTAAATTTACTGACATCCATCATCTTTATCTGAATTCTGTATGCTGCATTTTTCTCTACATCATTCCAGCTTTCATCTTTTCTTGCAAGATTAAATGCCCACGCTCCTGAAACACATATCCCAATCATCTGTTTTTGTATTTTATTTTCCAATTCTTTTTTTGCATCCTGGTTTATTGAGTTGAGTATCAGTATTTCAGAAGAACTTAGCTCTGTCCCGTCTTCTTTTTTTATTTCTGTCAGCACATTTTGCTCATTACATTCAGAAACTACCCCATTCCATGTCAGAGAAAAAGGATTAGTCTGCGTGTTTGGTTCATCTGTTGTGATATCTTCCGATACTGTTTCACTTGATGTGATAAACGCATCTCCACCGGAATTATCTTCTACACTTTCCTCTGTATCAGCTGTATCAAAGTCGCTCGTGAAACCTCCTCCATCGTCAAAGATTCCAGAACCGCTATTGTCTTCTACAGTTTCTTGTTCACTCTGCAAATCATCGTTCACTGATTCACTTTCAAACGCAAATGCTTCTTCAGTCATGTCTGCTGCGTATATTGAAGCTGGCTGAAGTATTGTCATCACGCCAGCCATCAGCAAGGCAATCACTTTATTTTTTTCACTACTTTTTTCAGCTCCTTTTTTTTGTTTTTTGTATCACAAAGTCTGACAATTCACCGTGTCTGCTTATTATCAGTCCCTGGCGATATATTCGCTTAATTGTAATATGCTGAAAAACTTACGTTTTTAACATATTTATCTATTTTTGGCAGTTGCAATTTTTGTTAGAAAATGTGTGCCGCAATCAGCCTATTCGTTGCAAATGCAGGCGAAAATATTTTCGCCAGCATAATTATTTAAGAAATTCTCGTATATATTTCTTCCTTATTGTTTGGTATTTCCATTGCATCAAATACCTCGTTTTCAGAACTCATCCACATTCCATTCAACCCATATTCAGTTCCAACAAATGCAAAGTTTTTGCCGATATGCAGTGTTTTTAATGCGTTTAAATTTGAAAATGCCCAATTCATATTTGTCACTTTTGATGAATCAATATTTGAAATGTCAAGATTTGTTAAATTTAAGCATAAATTAAACATGTTGCACATATTTGTTACATTTGGTGTAAAAAAAGACGATAAATCTAATGATTCAATACTTTCGCATCCATAAAACATCTGTTCCATGTTAACTACATTGTTCGTTTCAAAAGACGATAAATCAAAATTCGTTACTTTTTTACAATTTGTAAACATCTGCTGCATATACTTAACTTTAGGTGTGTTAAAATTTGACACATCTAACACCTCAATTTCATAACATCCATAAAACATATGGTTCATTGCTAAAACATTTGAAGTATTAAAATGTGAAACATCTAATTCTGAAATTTTTTGGCAATTATAGAACATTTCGCTTAAATTTGTTGCTTTTTCCGTGTTAAAATTAGATACATTTAGAAGATTAAGGTTTTTACACCCGGAAAACATACCGACAAAAGTTTTTACATTGCCTGTATTCCAATTTGACACATCCAGTGTTGTTAATGAATTGCAATCATAGAACATATATCCCATACTGTTTACATTCTGTGTATTCCATTTAGATACATCCAAAGTCCTTATATTTTTGCAATTATTAAACATATCTCCCATATTGTCTACTTTAGATGTATCTATATTTGATACATCTAATTCTGTTAAACTTATACAATTTTGGAATGCCGATGACATATATACAACACTTGATGTATTAAAGCTCTTAATATTCAATGATGTTAATGATGTACATCCACTGAACATTCCTGACATCGATTTAACAGATTCTGTATTAAACTGCAAAAGGTTAAGTTCTATCAAAGATGAACAGTTTTTGAACATGTATTGCATATCTTTAACATTTCGCGTATCTATATTATCAAATATAATTGACCTAAGCTTCTGTTTTCCATAAAACATACTATCTGAGTAGTTTTGAAATATTATATTGATTCCTTCAATCTGTGTAGATACATACATAATATTATTGTCATTCCATGCAACAACGCCATTATCCCCGTCATCATCAACATCAATAGCAATGGCATTATTTGGCATCTCAATGTCAGTAAACCTGATTTCGTTTACATTGTCTGATATCAATTTATTAAAGTCAGAGCCTGATTTTAATACGAACGTCACTGGCCTTGCGTACAAATCAATATCTTCAGTCAATTGTATACTTGGAATACCGTCTTTTGACACATTTACTTTATTAATACATTCAGGCTCGGTGAACCAAAAAACATTCATTGTTCCTGGAACTTTATACTGGCCTATGATGATATCCATTGCACTGTTAAAAACAATTTCGTTTTTTATAGACCCATCTGCAAATGTCATTCCGTTTCCATGAAATGTCACTGTATAACCATTTATATTTTTTTTAGGTTTTTTTGTACTTATTTCTACGTCTGGAATCGGTCTGTCATCATTATTTTTTCTGTCTTTCCATTTTTTTGTAAAAGTTATTGTGCCTTCTTTTTTCGTATTTTTAAAGTTGTATATTAAGTTGTTTTCGGTAGTATTCTGATTGATAACTCGCGCTTTGCGCTCGTAACCAGCACGAAGTGCGGCAAGCGAGGCCTGATGGCTGAGCGAAGCGCGTTTCGAACGGGGATTCAGACCCACGTGCGAAGTTAAAACCGGAACATTTGACCCGCGGACAACTTTTTGTTGGTCGGGGATTTCCCGTTCTTCGTTAATATTTGTCTCTGCATAAACAAGGTCCGCATATGTTATGCCAATAGCACCTAAGAGTAAAAGAGCAGCTGTCCATATCATTTTCTTCAGTATCTGCATTATCACCACCATCCTTCGATAACTCTCACTTTGTGTATTCCCATTAGTTTATCTCCTTATTTTTACTCACCAAAGCAAGCTCCCGCTTTTAAGCATGGAAAAACTGACTAATGTAATATCCAAAATCAGGCTGATACTAAATGTATCAGCCTGAAAATTGCAATTATCTATCTTCTCCATCCTGTTCTTTAATGTCATCTGCGATATCTTCAGTCACTACAGCTTCCACTCTTTCAATGTTTTTCACTCTCTCATCTGCTTCTTTCTTTCCTTCCTGCATCAGATAACCAGTAATGTATTCCATATTATTTGATAACTTAAACTTGCCGTCATCAGCATCTGGAATATTAAACTCCTCTTTTACCTGCTGCATTTCATCAGCGTCTCTTACAAAGATAATGTCAGCGTCTTTTGGGCTTTTAACAAACTCACCATTTGCAATAACATTAGCCTCAATAAGCCGGCTAAGTGACATTGTTTTGGAACCAGCTGCTCTTCCAACCTGGTTCAGAATACCGTCAAGGCCTCTTGATGCAACGTTCTCCTGCGCTTTTTCATTCAGCCAGAGAATCTCGCGGTTATTGATGTCAATAACATACATGGAGGCCTGTCTGGCATCAGCATCAAGTATAAACTTATTTACAACTGCTGCTGGCTCAAAGAGTTTTCCCATATCCTTATCGGTACGTTTCATAACGCCAAAATATGTATGAGGCTGGTTAAAGAATTTCTGCCCGGTATAACTGTTTACCTGTGGGATTACATAAGCGACACCATCTGCCTTCAGTTTTTCCAGGTCAAGGTCAACATACTCTGCTGCACCTTCACCATTGATGTCGCCACCATCCTGTACGTCGCCTGAATACACGAAGCCTTCTCCATGCTTTGCCCCATTCCATCCACAGAACTGTACGATGTTCATATCCTTATCGCAGAACGCAACTGTCAGGTCAATGTCAATGCGGCCATTATCCCAGCCATAACTATCCTTTTCAGGCTCCATATTTGTCCATGATGTAAAGAATCTCATCTTATTCCAGTCATCGGCAATCGGCATCTTAGAGCCTGACGTCATACTTCCAACTGCACCGGAATTGTCTCGTACGTCAGCAGGAATCTTTACATCTGTAAGGCTGTCACTCATGAACACTTTGCCAATCGGTTCTTTGCCCGCAAACTTTTCAGACATGCCTTTCATTGCGATTTCTGCAGCCTTCTCAATCTGCTCTTTTGTAAATCCTTTTCTGTTTTTATCAGTAGTTCTTACAGTTACACCGGTTTTTCCTTTAAAATAACGCTCTTCCTCATCATGGTCGCGCATCTCAATGTTTCCGACAGTACCTGTTACAGTTGCGATTCCAGCCTTTGCAGACACCTCGCTCATTGCATCAAGAACAGTCTGCTCTTTGCCCTGCTCAATCGCCATACGGTATAATTTATCAAAACGGCGCATGAATTCTCCTGGCTGTTTTGCGCATTCTTTTACTGCCAGGTCAACATTCTCAGCCTTAATAGCCTCTTCAATACGTCTTGCCGGACGGTCAAGCTTTTCGCCGCCAAGAATGACTGAGATGGCTCTTTTTACATTATCATATTTTGCAGAGCCCCAGGTTCTGTCAGAGATATGTACGCAGTCAAACAGAGCCTTCCACTCTTTATCGTGTCCGTGCATAAAATTGGAAAGCTTCTCTCCGTCACCTTTATCCATTTTTGCCAGCTGGTCCATGACAAAACGTCGTTCTTTTCTTCCCAGGCTTACAAAAGCCTTTTTGTCATCTCCGCGAAGTGCGATTGCCGCATATGGGTCTTTCTTTGCAGTTGTTGTTTCGTTCTGCTTCTGCACAGTTTTAAATACTGCATATCTAAGCAGGTCTGCCGGCTGCTTCATGAACCTTGCCGTATACATGGAGTTTCCAGTAAGTTCTTCAATCATCATTGCGCAGGTAACCGCATTTTCACGGTTCTTGATGTTCACATTATCGATTAAAGCGCTGATTTTTTCCGGGTTTTCTTTCACATATAACATGATAAAGTCACGCTGTGATTTGGAATATGCGATGGCGGATTTTACAGCCATATCAAAAGTCTGGTCAAGGTCTTCCTTGCTTCCTGTCATGAGAACACGTCTCATCGGCTCACCGATAAACGGGAATGTCTTTTTCTCTTCCATATATTTATCCGGAGTCAGTTCAAGACCGGACAGGCAATAGATGACCTGGTCAATAAAATATGCAGCATGGCTTCTCTCCATACATCCTTCCGGGAAATCTGGATAGAATGGCTTCGGCTGTCTTCCAGCACCAATCACATCTGAAAGCATATCGTAATTATCTTCGTAAAATTCAATAATGTCTTCTTTATCTGCTTTTGCAAGAGCCTTTGTCTGCTCTGTTGTCATCGGGAAACCGATTGATGCAAAGTTAGCAGCAACTGATGCCGCAAGTTCAACATTATCGTTATCTTTCTGTTCTGGGAGGATTACCTTACCCTGCATTTCATAGTATTTCTTTAAGATATTTTTATTCATATTTTTTCTCCTTTTTAGATATATCGCTGCACGAAAAAGCAGCCGTTTGCGGCTGCTGGCAGAAAGTCCCTGAAAGGATTGTATTTTTCTGCGAGATATGCTTCGTTTACCGAAGCTGTGCCGCTTGTTTTCATGTTCTGAATTTAATATGCCGAAAAAAAATAAAAACGAACGTTATTTTCGAATTTTTTTTAAAAGATTTTTGCAAAGAAAAACCGCCTGCATTTTCAGACGGTTAGGTTGACAACTCGCCAGCAAAGCTGGACTAGTTACCAAGCCTCGTAGAGGCTGGCAAGCGAAGCCGTGATACCGCGAGCTATGCTCGCGTGTACAAAGCCCGTAAGGGCTGACAAACGAAGCCGCAAGGCTGAGTGCAGTACGGCTTTAGCCGCTAACAAACGACGACGCAGTCGGAGTGTAGAGACGAGGGCGGGTTTCCCGCCCGTCGATAAGGCTGAGTGTAGTGTACAACCTACGTGCAAGGTTAAGACCCACGGATGACTTTTTGTCGGACGTGGATTTTTCGCTATACGCTAACACTCATACACCGCCGGTACAACAATCCCGGCATCTTTCTCTCTGACCTCTTCCGGCACTACAATTCCAAGCTCTGTTTCTATCCAGCCAGCGACCATACGCCGGTGGCAGAATTTTTTTCCGCTGACAATGTCTTTTGGTGACTCAAAGCATACAAGCACACAGTCTTGTAATTCCTGATACACCTTTTCTGCATCCAGATTCTTTAACTGGTCGAAATACTCTTTTCGGTATGCCTCAAAGCATTCCTTACTGTATCCCATCTCATGCGCCAGATTAATCAGTTTCCAATCCGGTATCAGTGCGGGATACTTTTCTATATTCTCCGCTCCACGCAGATTCTGACGGCTGATACTCACATACCTGACCCCAGGCTCCGGCTCGTGTGTTGCCTTCCAAAAATATGTTGTTCTCATTTTTTAAATTCTCCTTTTTTATTTTTTTGTTTTTTCTACACAAAAAACTCAATCCTAACCGTTAGGATTGAGTTTTAGTTCTTGTCTTCAGCACCCAAACTCCTCTCTCAGCATCTGCAGCTCATCTTCCAGTTCCTCTTTCGTTCTAACAGCTGTGCAAATACATATTTTTCTGCCACTGAATATTGCAACATCTTTTTTCCGCCTTATTTTTTCGTAGTTCCTTTTCATTTTAGGCTCCCACTGATGTTTGCACCGATTTCCTGAATTATCTTTCCAGCCAGAAGAACCATATCCTCCAAAATCTTCATTCGGCCAGATACTTTTAAATGCCTTGTCCTTTGCTTTAATATATGGTTTGTATTCTTCTTCTGATTTCATTCCATATGCAGCACGTGCACGCTGGATATAACGGCAGTCTCTACGCCACGAATGATTTTTGTGAGATTTCATATTTTTTCGCAGGCTATAAACGATTTCGCATTCGTCCTGCTCCTCCTTTCCTGGTGTTTGGTAAATACAATATGTACAATATTGTGAAAAACAAAAAAAGAGAATAACATTTCTGTTATCCTCCTGACTCACATTTTCTGTATTAGCTTTTTCCGCCGCTGAATATCGCAACTTCCTTTTTTCTCTTCGCTTTTTCAAAGTCTCTTTTTGCTTTTGCTTCCCACTGATGACGGTATCTGTTTCCGGGGTTGTCCTTCCAGCCGGAAGAGCCGTACCCTCTAAAATCCTCATCCGGCCAGACACTTCTGTATCTTTTATCCTTTACCTTTACAAATTCTTTATATTCCTCTTCTGCTTCCATCCCGTATGCAGCACGTGCACGCTGGATATAACGACTGTCATTACGCCAAGGGGAATTTTTATGACTCTTTGGACGATGTCTGCAAATAGTTCTCCTGTTACCAGTTATACCATTCCATCTTAACCAACCATATTTATCCCATTCGGGCTTTTTTTCTCTATACCTTCTTTCAACTTTGTCTTTGAGATTTCTCACGTCAAAATTTGGCATTTCTTTGGTATCAAACCAAAAAATGTAAGAACACAAAATCCAGTCATAGTTGATTTCCTTACAGTCGGATGGCTTTAATGGCTTGTTCATAACAAAATCATAGGAATGCGAATTCCTTGAATACCCTGTTAATGCCTGGCAATCCATATACTTGTTCTTATATGCGCCAGGAATTTCATTGCCTGCAAAGTTATATTTTGGATAATGATATCTGGCAAGAAAATCTATTAATTCCTCTTCAGAATCAAAAACCATATCATCTGTTATGATGTATGTCTTATTTTTAATATCATAATCAAGCACTCTGGACAAATGAATTTTTGGATGCCTTACGTTATACATGCTATGTAACCCCTTATCTTTCCGGCTCGCTAAGCGATGGCAAAGTCCTCTCTTTTGCTTTTACGCCTCTTTCTTTTATTTTTCCTTTTATTTTTGAAGCTGCAGTAATTGTTGCTGCCCCTCCAAGCAGCACGGATGCTGCCGTAAGCTGTTCAGCCTTATAAAATGCTTTCGCCGGAAGTTTCAAGCCTTTTGCCAGTTCTTTTGATGCCTTTAATGAAAAACGTATACCATTCTCCAAATCCTGGCCATCATATAAATTACTTCTTTTTGTTCCGGCTATTGATGCAGCAGTCTGTCCTAGCTCATTTACTGATATTGCCGCGTTAATCCCTGAATTAAGTGCCTTGTCTGTTTTACTTAATGTGTGTCCTCCAATATTTGGAATGTTCTTCGCATATTCAACTGCATTTTTTACAGAGACGCCATTTTCTTTCATGTCTTCTCTGGCTTTTCCCCTTGCTTTTTTTCTTGCTTTATGTTCTATTCTATCTCGGTTTATCGCGTCAGGGATTGATGATACGTTATTCGCAAAATCTGATATCCTTTTTACAAAATTCGCAGGAGTATTTCCAAAGCCCTCTGCCTGCATATATGCTCTTCTATATTCTTCTAAATCCATAACACTCTCACCTCCTTTTCAATATCACATTTCTGTATTTCAGCATGCAATATCTTCAACCTGCTTTTTGATAACCTGTATCTTGCCGCCTTCTTTCACAATACATTTGGCAATATCAGGCTCATCTGGCAGTGTATACATTGGCTCTTTCAGAATCTCTTCCAGGATTCCTCTTAGTCCCCTTGCTCCTGTTTTTCTTTTTAATGTTTCTTTTGCAATTCCTTTTAATGCTTCCTGGGTGAATTCAAGCTCTACACCGTCATATTTAAACAGTTCTTTATACTGGTTAACAATACAGTCTTTTGGTTCTGTCAAGATTGATACCATTGCGTTTTCATCAAGCTCATTAAGAGATACGATGACCGGAAGGCGGCCGATGAACTCCGGGATAAGCCCATACTGGACCAGGTCGTCAGTACATACCATTTTTAAAGCTTCTCCGACAGTTTTCTCTTTTTCCTTCTCTACATTAGCGCCAAATCCGATAGATGTATTTTTTGTTGCAGTTCTCTTATTAATGATTTCTTCCAGACCAGGAAACGCTCCGCCGCAAATGAATAAGATATTTTCTGTATTAATCTGAACACATCTTTCATTTGGGTTTTTTCTTCCTCCTGTCAGTGGGACATTTGAAACTGTACCCTCAACCATTTTTAATAAAGCCTGCTGCACACCTTCGCCTGACGGGTCTTTTGTAATGCTTGCCCCGACATGTACTTTTGCAAGCTTATCAATCTCATCAAGGAAGATGATGCCCCGTTCTGCCTTGGCAATATCATTGTCTGCAGCCTGGATTAATTTTAAAAGGACATTTTCAACATCATCACCAACATATCCTGCTTCTGTCAATGTTGTACAGTCAGCGATTGCAAACGGCACATCAAGCAGCTTTGCGACTGTCTGTGCCAGAAGTGTCTTTCCACATCCAGTCGGTCCAAGCAGCAGCACATTACTTTTTGCAAGCTTCACGTCACTCTTGATATCCATACGTTTATAATGGTTATAAACGGCAATAGAAAGTGCAACTTTTGCTTCATCCTGCCCGATAATATACTTATCAAGTTCTCCTTTCATCTGCTTCGGTGTCATTCTTTTATTTCCAGACCTTTTTGGCTGTTTTGTTTTAATATCCTGAAGCCCTTTATATGTAAGCTTAACGCAGTCTTCACATAACACTATACCGCTTGTGCGACTTCTTAATGCCCTGCTCGGTGGCAGAATCTCCTTTTTACAAAATGCACATACGTCTCTTCCCATAATTTTATCCTCCAAATATAATTTATTTTGTGAACTACCCGCCACATGCTCGCGCTGAAGTGGTGGCTTCTGGTCAATGAAGTCTAGTAAAGACTCCGGCGAAGCCGTGGAATTATCAAAGACCATCTTTTTTCCTGCCAGTGTTACACAGGCAAGCCACGGTGTTCCACCGGTTGGGTGCGATGGAATTTATCTAGCTTCCTATATATTTAATAAAATCTAATATGTAATTTAATTTTGTATTTTTATTATACTGATATTCCATTTTTCATATTTTTTTTTGCGAATTATTTTTAACGGAAGAGAATCTTGTGTGTTAGCGTCCTTTATCCATTTCATCGATTACGCTTTTTACTTTTACATATTTTGGCTGTGATTTTTGAGGCTCCAGTCTCGGCGTCTCCCCGGATGCAGAGCTTGAAGCATTTTGCATATCTGCAGATGCGTCTGAATCAGTAGCTGCCAAATCATCCTCAGCACCGAAACCTGTATCGTTGTCTGTTTCATCCGCTTTTTCATCTACTTTTTTTCCATGTTTTTTTTCACGTAAAGCACGAAGTCTTTCAGCAGACTTTTGTCTCTGTTCCTCAGTCATAACCCGTTTCTGCTTGCGAGTCAGCAGCAGGTCCCTTGGTGCTTCATACGTCTTTGATACAACTTCGCCATGAAGCATTCCGATATCTACAACCTTCCAGTTATCAGACTCCTCAACATATCTGTCAAGCCGGCGCATGATATGCCTTTCAGTGGTATAAATCTTCATCTTATTTCTAAGGCTGCTCATACTGATATGAGTTTCTCTTTCGTCATTCGGTAATTTCGACATATTTTTATCTCCTTTTTTAACCTTATTTTTATTTCCTGAAGACAATATGCTTAATTTTTTGGAAAATGGTAAACAGCTTGACGTTTTTGCTGAAGAAAAATAAAACGCATTCCTAACGGTTAGGAATGCGTTTTACAAAATGATACTGCGAGCTATGATACCGCGAGCTATGCTCGAGTGTACCAAGTGATTTTTGTCACAGACAAACGAAACCGCAAGACTGAGTGCAATACGGTTTTAACTGCTGACAAACGACGACAAAGTCGGAGTGTAGAGTGCGAGCTGGGTTTCTAACTACCTCGTACACGTCTATTACCTTCAGTCCGACTGGAAAGCAAGTTTGATAACTCAGCCTTCGGCTTCGTTACCAGATTCGCTTCGCTCAATGACCGCGGTTTCCAGTCCATCAATGATACCGCGAGCTATGCTCGCGTGTACTAGCACAACGTGCGTGCGAAGCAGACGAAAGTCTGCGATGCTGAGCGGACGTGGGTTCTGGCTCCACATACACTTTTATAACCATTATGCAAGACGGCCAACTTGAAAAGTTTGCCGCGATTTCCCCGTCCATCGATGAAATTTCAGGTAAAACCAATTCCTAACGGTTAGGAATTGGTTTTACACATCGAAAAAGTATGTTTTTTGTTGTATTTTTGTTGTTTTTATCTATCTTTTTTGCTAATCTTATTGATTTTTATTATATTATTTAATATAATGATATTTAGAGGCGTGTAACTTCAATTTTACATACATTTCCTAATTCAAGCTGTTTTCGCACGCCTCTTTACCTTGTAGAAACATAGCAAAATCATTTTAGGAGGGATTTTTTGTGGCAGAAGATATGCAAAAATCACATAAGGCACTTGGAAAAGTCCTTACCATCCTGCAGGAAAAAGGCGGGTGTGGAAAGAGTAGTGCTATTTTTAATGTTTCTTATTATTTAAGTCAAAATTATAAAGTGCTTGTAATTGACCTGGACGGCCAGGCTGCAGATATTACTTATTATTTCTTTGGAAATACAATCAAAGACCGAGACAGCATACTTACAATTCTTGATTGCATGCGTAAAACAACCGTAAGTGTTTTTGATGTGATAAGACCAGTCACAGAAAATCTGCATCTGGTTCCGGCAAATATCAGCGTTACAAATATTGCAACTACTGATAAACTTGCCACATTCAGAAAGATTATCAACGAGCTTAAAGAAGTTTATGATTATATTCTGATTGATGTTCCACCAAGCCCGAATTGGTCACATATGCTTTGTCTGTCTGTAAGCAAATATATTATGCCAATTGTTAATCCAGATATCGCTTCACCTAAAGCATTAACATCTTTATGTGAGAGTATAAGTGAAGCTCAGGAATACACTAATCCGGAAGCAGATTACCTTGGAATCATCATGAATATGTATGATGGAAGGACAAATCTGGCCAGAAATATGATGATTGAAGTGGATAATATAGCGACAAAACTTGGCACATGTATGTTCAGAACAAATATTTCACAAAGTGTTATCTTAAAAGAGCATATCGCATGCCATCAGAGTGTCTTTGAATATGCGCCAAAGAGCAAATCTGCAAAAGAATACGAAATGCTTGTTTGTGAAATCCTTGACCGTATTAAAGATTTAGATGAGGAGGAGTCTGAGTCATGTCACGTATGAAATTTGAAGGCTTATTAGAAAACGAGTTTACACTTTCAGATAAGGCATTACGAAACAAGAATACAGCAGATTCTGACGTTATTGACGTCCCTGTTGAAAATCTTGTATTAGACGAAGAGAATATTACTATATTTGGCGATTTTAGCCAGGACTCAATTGATTCACTCTCTAAAGATATTGAAAACGATGGGTTTAAAGGTGCGATTCTCGCTTATCCAATAAGAAAAGACGGAGATTTACAATTTTATCAAATAGAATCTGGACACAAACGATACCTTGCTGCAAAACAGGCTGGTTTAAAAAAGGTTCCCGTTATCGTAACAGAAATCCCAAAATCAGATGCTGAACGACGCCTCAGACTGATATCCATGAATCTGCATACAAGAGAAACACCAAAACCATCTATTCTTGCTAATGAAGCTGCCATTTTACTCAATTCAATCCGTGAACTCCGCGAAGAAGAAGGATTGTCAACAGATATGACAACTTTAACGCAGCTTGTTGCAGAAAGGATGGAGCGCTCCACAAAAGCAATTGAAAAATACAGGCAGTTCAGAAAGCTTATTCCAAAGCTCCAGGGCCTTGCAGACGAAGGTGCATCCTGGTCAGCGCTTGTAAATTGCTCTACTCTTCCTCCTGAACGACAGGAAATGATTGCGTTTAAAATAAGAAACGAAGCGGAAATAATAGGCATTGAAAACATATCGCGGCAATGGATTTCAAACCTTATCGCAAAAGCCAGAAATGAAGAACTTGGTGAAATAGACATAATGCCACCAAAAGTATCCACAAGAAGACGCGACGGTGCAAAAATCATTGCAAAATGTGCAAAAGATTTTGAAGATATTTTAAACAATAATGTCGTTATAAAAAACAGCAGTAAAGAAAAAGCAATAGAAGACCTGAAAAGTATCAGAGAAATTATTGACAAAAAACTTACTGAATTAGAAGAGTAGAAGAAAAGCCCGGAAGTTAATTATCCGGGCTTGTTTTTTTAAACATCGCTTTTTCAATGCTTTCAAAATCATACTGTGTATATTCGCGTTGAGGAAAATTATTAAAAGTGTTTTTCTTCGGAGGACGTCCACGTTTTTTTACTGGTTTAGAATAGCCATCTTTAATTGCTTTTATTAAAAAGCCGACCAGGTTTGATATATTTCCTGATGCCTGAGCAATATTATAAGCATTTTTTATTTTTTCTATATCATAATCTGCAGCTTTACATATTGCTTTTATGTCATTAAACGAAATTTCCTCTTCAATAAGTGATTTCACCTCATAATATATTTCAAATGCATCTTCTTCTGATATCTCTTGATTGCTTTTTGAATCTGTAACATCCTTACATTCAATCATTTTTCCATCTATTACTACATCTTTATCTTTTATATCTTTCTCTTTATTTTTATCAGCTCCAAGTTCAACATAAAATGTAAGACTATACACTTTCCCTCCGTACCCTGCCTTATTCATTTCATATGAAACTGTTGTACCATTATCAGCCTCATTAATTCCACTTACCGCAACATCTATGACCTTACGTTTAAATTCTGCAAATCTTTTAAATGCCTTTTCCGATGCTGCTTCTACCGCCGCATCATAGTCTGGATTCGCTGAATCACTTAATATTGCTTTAACCTTTTTCTCGTCTGAATTGATGCATCCAAGCGACAATTTTAATTCTGAAACACCAATCTCTATTTTATATTTTCCTTTATCCGGTTCTTTTTTAGTATATTTTGATACGCCAGCTCTTTTTTTTCTGTAACATTTTGAGAGCAGTACTTCATGCAGACGTAATGCATAAACACTTTTATATGCAAGCATTGTTGGCAAGTCCAGCATTGTAAACTGTGTTTTTCTGTTAACTTCTTCACGAAGTTTACCGTTTACAATTACAGTGAATATTCCATCCTGATAACTTGCATATGTAACAATTGTTAGATATGTAAATGCTTTCAATGAATCGTCAGAATACCCCATGACATATCCGACCAAGTTTACAGCCGATTTCTTTAACTGTGTATAGAAGCTTCCACCCTCAACATTTAACATATTTTTTAGTTCAGCTGCACTTAATGTGCAAACAAGCCCTTCGCTTTCTCCACGGTCTTCAAACTGACGCTTTTCCAACTTTGACAGGACAATGTTCAGTATTTTCTGGTCCATTAAAGAAGCTTTGTATTTACCATTGATTAATGCATTAGACTTTTGGAATAAATCTCCATGTGATTCATATACGTCTTTTTGTATTTTTTCATTCTCGCTCAAAATATATACTCCATTTTGACCATAAGTTTTATTTATGTACTCCATTTTGACCATAAGTTTTACGAGCATTATATCAGATATTTGAAAAAAAAGCAATGAATAAACTCCAAATCGTACACTTCTTTGCAAAAAAACACTCCATTTTATACATAAGTTTAGAACATTTTCAGGACAGCACTAAAATGGAACACAGACATATTTTACAATTTCTTTGCTCTGCATTAACAGGTTTCAGAAATCTACACAGCTCCAAATTTATACACTTCTTCAAAAGAGGTGTATAAATTTGGAGCTTATATTTATTTTTTTTCGACTCCAAAATTGTACACATCTTTGAAAGAAATGTACTAATTTGGAGTTTATATTTATTTTTTGCAGCTCCAAATTTGTACACAAGTTTGCAAAGATGTGGCCATTTTTGGAGCCTTACGGTTTTACATTATTTAACATTAAAATAAACTCCAAATTTGTACATAAGTTTCTAAAGAAGTGTACAATTTTGGAGCTATCTTTATGTGAAACATAAATTTAACATCTTATGACCTCCAAATTTGTACACAAGTTTAATAATCAGACTTTATTTTGGTCATAAATCAATATTTAAACGTATTTTAAGCCTTTTTTTTCTTATTAATTTCCATATCTTAAAGAATACTATACAAGAAATATATAATACCAACTCCAAAATTGTACACTTCTTTGTCTGTTACTTAAATATATCTCTTTTTAATTATTATTACGAATGCAATCATTGAATACAATATATGCCACCTGTAAAAGCCATAGTATACAATATATTGCAATATACAATTATTACAAATTATTAAGTAAACATAACCACCTTTTTAGAGTTCTTCTTTTAAAAAGCGTTCCAAATTTGTACATCTCTTTTATTATATAACGCTCCAAATTTGTACACTTCTTTTAATTTTTTAGTAAATTCTACAAAAAAGTACACAACTTACTCCAAGATTAGACACTAGTTTAGCCAAAATAAGCAATAACTGATGCTGAAATTCAACTCCAAAATTAGACACAAGTTATTTTATGAAATGATATCAGTAACTCCAAAATTGTACACAACTTACTCCAAATAATTCTTTTTCATATATTTATAAAAAACGCCAAAACCCCAGCAAATACAATGCTTTCACAGTTTTTTGAATGTCTACAAGAGGCGTATATAATCAATCAATCAATTATAATGTTGTTATTAACATAATAAACAAATACATAGGACAAGAATGAAAAAATCAGATGCGTTGTAATATAGTATACACAAAAATGGAAGAGGAGAGAACTTGAAATTTGAGAAAAGCCAAAAAATGGAAGAGTAGGGCAAAAAAAACCAGCAGGCAGGAAACACCAACTGGTTTTAGAAAAAAGAAGCGAACCGGACGCTCTGGGGCTCGAACCCAGGACCGTCCGGTTACTTGCCAAATCTGCTTACGCATCTTTGGCTGCGCATGCCTTCGGCATTGAGCCGGATGCTTGCCATATTACAAAGAAAAGAACCAGTCGACATGAAACGCCAACTGATTCTTGAAAAAAAGAAGCGAAGTGGACGCTCTGGGACTCGAACCCAGGACCGTCCGGTTATGAGCCGGATGCTCTAACCAACTGAGCTAAGCGTCCAAATTATACATCATATTTGATTATTGTCAAAGCCATCAAAAACGACCCATAACCATTTTCGGTTACTCGCCAAATCTGCTTTTGCGTCTTTGGTTTCGCATGCTTTACGGCGTTGAGTCGGATGCTCTGGCAAACTGAGATAAGCGTCCTCGATTATTTCTTACAAATACAATATGCTTAAAATTTTCCGGATGATAACACTTTTTTGAATTTTTTTATTTTTTTTCTTTACATTTTGCATTATACCAAGGGCAGAAGAGTAAGACAAATTTTTGCCGAATCTTCAGTAGCAGGATGAAGCTTTGGCTTGTATACCAAAATTCCTCCATTTATTTTATTACCTGCATGGCAGGAGAGCAAGCCATATTCAGATTATCATTCTGAAGCAGCGTCAAAATCCTCCTGGAGCCATTTGATGCAGTCCTTGAGTGCATCATCGTAATTATAATAGATTTCGCCGTTTGGCAGCTCGTATACAGTTTCATATATAGCAAATGGTGACTCGTCCCAGTCGTAATCCACATCTTGCTGAAGTGTTTCCTTTACCAGTAGTTCTGCAAGTTCCTTTTCGTCCATTTGTTTAATGCGTTCTATATTTGTCATAAGCAGATTTCCTTTCTGTTATATATTTTCGGCTGGAATTAGCTATTTTTTGTAAAAATATATATTTATTATATTGGAAAAATAGTATTAGTTTCATCTATACGACAAATCCAGGTTTTTCATATAGATGTATGGAAAAAGTCCCGAAATAGTTAAAAAACCTTTTTCGGGACAAAACCGACGGCTAAAACCAAATCCTAACCGTTAGGAATTGGTTTTAGTGTGCTGTGCATACTTCTTCTACTGGGGCAGTTCCGTAATATCGTTGACATGTTTCAATCCTCGATTGTATGTGAGGTTCATTTCATCAACAAATGCATTATACTGGTCAACCATTGCAGATTTAATTTTCTGAATCTTTGCCTGGAGCTCATGATTATCCTGATTGTTTTGTTCAATGCCTCTGATTGCGACAAGGATATCATTCCCAAAAATATATTCATCGCATGCGTCAAATACCTCATCTGAACTCTTGCCTGACTCTAATTCTGAAAGCTCTTTTGTATAAGAGATAAAAAGAAAATCATCTTTGTATGAATGGTTATGGAATATGCAAGGTTTATATTTTACATCAACGACACCTGCAGTTTCAAGATATCCCTCTTTTTTATAATTGCAAAGATATACATAACTGTCAGGAAGGTCTTCCGGTTTAATCTTAGTCTTTCTTCCACTTTTCCAACCGGAATACAGATACCCGCCAGGAATTTCAAAATGCATGTATGTATATCTGTCGTGATGAATTTGAAACTCTTTTTCTTTTAGCTTCTCTTTTGCTTCTGCAAGCTTTCCTTTTGGTATGTATCCCTTAACAGAAAAACAATTATATTGAAGTTTTCGCTCTTCATTCTCGCTCCAGAGGACAAGACCAAAAGCATTCTTCCACTGTTCTACATCATCTTTTTTGATATCTCCATAAATGGTACATGATATCATAGTATCATCCGGAACCTTACTTATAGGAGCATATGCATAGTAACTACAGTTATAGAATTTACTTTTGAAAGTTCTTTTTGCCATATCTTTCTTCCTTTCTTCTATTTTTCTTTGCTATTTTCTTTTCTAGTATCCTTATCTGCCGTTTCTTCGATTTGAAAACTTGAATAATTGTCATCAAGGTATTTAGCTACAACACCTCCAAGAATTATTACAATTACAAACGCAAGCATAAATCTGAAGAACTGCTCCATTTGAGTGCTTCCTCTGTTCATTTTTTTTCACCAACCTTTCTTTTATTCATTTACAATATGCCGGATTTTTATAAAAACAGAAAGGATTAAGGAAAAACCTCCTTTTATACAAAAACATGTCAGCGAAACTTCTGAATGTCTCTGAGGGGCCGTCAGAGCCGATTTAAGACGTTTTTCGACTTTAGGCGATAAATGTTTCACGTGAAACATTTAAAACGACAATATTTTTCATTTTTTATGTTTTTTTGGCCAGCAGGCCGCTTGTTTAAGCGGCCCACAAATGCTGTTTTGCTGTGAATGTACATTCTAACACATCAGTCTTAGCAAGTACTGTGATTGGAACGAGATATCCGAAAGCTCCCTCTCCCATCCCGGAAGGTCTTACTTTTAAACTTGCTGCTTTTTCTTTATCCATCTTCATCTCTGCGATAAACTCTCTGAATTTTACAGGATTGAGGACATAAACCATATCAGTCTCTTTTACGAAATAAAGAATATGGTCTGCTTTTGTTCTTGCGAAGCATCCTGGATTCTTATGTGAGTATTCTTCATAAGCAAAATTGCCGGTCTTATGTGCCATAAGGTCTGTTTTGATTTCAACAGTTGATGTATGTCCATCTTTGTACAGGATTTCAAAATCAATATCATCGGCAATTCCCCTTTTGGAATCACTGATATCCCTTACCGCTGTGACACTTGGAAAACTGTTCATACGTGCTGCAAGAACCTTCTCTCCGTATTTTCCTGTATCTAAATCGCCATGAAATGTTCTTCCGCCTTTTTTCTCCCACAATGTTTTTTTATTGCTGATTCTATTTCCTGTCATATTGCCTATCCGCCTTTCTGTGTTTTTTTATTTCTTTTCTTTTGGATATTGGTAATATGCCGGAAATTCTATTAAGGTATTGATTTTTGCGAGTTTATACGAAACCGATTCCTAACCGTTAGGAATTAGTTTTATTCTTTCTTTTTTGCCTTCTTAATATTTTTTCATATTATTTTTGAAATCTCTAACATACAAAGAAAAAGAAAGGGGAAAATATTATGTTTGAAACATTAAAAAGATTGTTAGGATGCGAGGAAACAATTTATGAGATTGAGAGATGTGCTGCTGCACCTATTTATGTAATCGGACCGGTTGTTGAAGATATTGACCGTCAGCTTGATGTCAGTGGATGTATCGAGGATACTTTACACCGTATGCTTGAAGCAGGATGTGATGAAAAACTCGTTTATGAAGCACTTCATGCATCCCTGGATTTTGATGCATTTGGCTGTGACAGTGATTCTGATTATTCAATAGACCTTGGATATGTCATTTATGATTTCTATCCGATGCACGTTATTGATACTGGTAATCACTATGAATGCCCGGTTCATGAGTACACCGTCCATTTCTGGGATAAAGTGTTATGCCAGCATCTTGAAATCCCTGATGATGCAGCTGATGAAGAAATCTTAACTGCTGTTTCTGATATTCTTGGTATCAACACAGAAGAATTTATCTGCGAAGATGTCAGGAATGACGGCTCTATGTTAAGTGTGCAGCATGTTCTTGATGGAAATATCATGTTTATCCTGATGCAGAATAAGAGTAAGGCATCATGTGAGCAGGAAGCAGCCTGACTATTAAAAAAAAGAAACGAGAACGGATTTCAGTTCTCGTTTCTTTTTCTGTTGGAAATTTTGTTTTTTCGTACCATATTAGTTGATAGAAAATCTTCTTTCCATTTCTTTTTCATTTTCTCTTCTGCATTCTCTTGAAGCCTGCATGATGTACGCCATAACTACAGGCTCTTTTTCTGATGTTACTGCATGTTTTACATCTTCATCTTGCATTAAATCTATTAAGTCACTTAATGTATCAAGATTTACGAATCCAGTTTCAAGTAACTGTATTAAATGCTTTATATCTCCATATCGCAGATAGCGTTTTGACATGTCATCTGCCTGGTTTTTCAAATATTCTTTTGTGTTATTATTTGACATGCCGCAAAGATGCGTTCCAAGCGCAGCATCCTGATTTGAGTCACGAAGTGCTGATATTTTAAATGTATCTCCAAAGAGGTATTTGTTACATGAATGTATAAGTTTTCTTATCTTTGACCTTTGCTCAGAATTGAGCACTTTTGGTATGCATATTGCCTTATCATGCATATGTATTGTTACTGCCCTGAACTTTTTAGATAACAGCATGATTGGTCCAGACGTAATCGCATCAATCAGACTTGAAGGGACTTCTCCTCCTGTCAGGTATATATCTTCCGCGTCATCAAAGTTAAATGCGCCAATATATTTAATTGAAGATGGCAATGTGACAGATTTAAGTGAGTTATTACTTATGAAAGCGCTTTGACTTATTCTTTTTAGGCCTTCATGAAAAACTACCTCTTCCAGGCTGCAGTTATAAAATGCCTTATTTCCAATACTTGTTATCTGCTCTGGAAATTCTAATTTCTTGAGAGACAGGCATGATTCAAAAATCGAAGTGGAAGCCGTAGTTCCAATATAAGTTATCCCTTTTCCAAAGTTAACGTGTTCAAGGTTTCTGCATTCACAGAATGCTTTCTCATATAACATACACATTGAATCCGGTAGCGTTACCGAAGATATTTTCGTCTGTCTGAACGCATCCATTCCAATTGATACTGTTCCTTCCGGGATTATTACATCTCCCTTTCTCTCACTTGGACATCGTACAAGAGTTTTCCCATCTTTCGTATATAACATTCCGTCAACTGTTTTGTAGTATGTATTTTTCTCCGTTACTTCCAGCCATTCCATTCCAGGGCGAAGAAATAATGTTGTCAGCATGTCGCCACCATACGACAGATTTTTATCATTCAATATTAGCTTTTTCGGCAATCCTATAAATTTTAACAAAAGTGAAATACTGCTTATTGTTAAACATTTGATTCCATACAGCGGCATTTTATAAGTTGTGTCATCAGCATATTCTGGAATCACAATCTCACTAAGATTACAATCAATGTCAATGACTGTAGAACCATCCATTGTTACACCATTCATTTTTTTCATTTTTTTTCTTCCTTTTTTTAAATTTTTGCCGGCATGCAATTATTCTTAGTTACACTCATTATACCGAATATGCGAAATATAAGATTTTTTTTGCGATTTTTTAAACCTGATTGCAAAATTCCGCCTGATGCCGTTTGGCAATCTTAACAATTTCCCATGGAATCTCTTTTCCTTCGTTTTTGTAGTATCGGATGACTTGTCCAGGCCTTGCTATTAATTTTGTTACCATCTTTCCGGATTTTTTGTTATATATGATAATAATCCCTGTATCTGTTACAGAATGTATTTCCGGCCCATTCCGGTGTCCTTTATCGACAACAAAACTGTCTACGATATTTCCTTCCCCGATGACAGTAGATATTAAGTATTCGCGCCAGTCTCTGTCCTGATTGTAGTGCTCGCTCGTCATCTCATGTACCACCTCCAGCAAATTTAATTTTTCTAAGTGCAATATGCTGGAATTAATGCCAGGACAAAAACGAAAAACAAAAAAAGAGAGATTTTTAAATCCCTCTTTTCCTTCAGATTTTGTTGTATCCGAGTCGGTTATGCTGCTTCGCTATTGTTAGAAGCCATGCAGGGGCTTTCTCTCCTACGTTTGTGTAATAACGCTGAATTTGTTGTGGTCTTGCGATAAGTTTAGTTACGATTTTGTTGGTGTAATAGTTTTTAATTACTATTACTCCGGTAGATGTCAGGATATGTATTTCCGGCCCATCCTTGTGTCCGCGGTTAATTACAAAATCATCGACAACATGGCCAAAGCCAATTCCAAAATCAATCAGATATTCTCTGCTCTCACGCTCAGTTCTATAGTGCTCACTCGTCATATTAAGATTCTCCTTTCCGAAAATTCTTCCGCCCGTATTTCTGAATTACACTTAATATGACAAAAGAAATCTCTGTACAAAAACAAAGAGCCGGCAAATCACGCCGGCTCTTGAAATATTAAACTTACACTGTTTCCGAAACGGAAATGATACCATAACCTCCTGCTTTTCGTCTGTAGATTACGCAGAGCATATCATCCCTGTCTGAATCCCGGAAGATGTAGAAATCGTGGTCTGTATATTCCATCTCGATGCATGCCTCATCTCTCGTCATGCTTTCAGCCGCTACGATTTTTTCACGGTTGATGCTCGCAACCGCTTCAAAATCTTCAACAGCATCAAGACCAACAGCGATTTCTTCTTCAACTGTTACTTCCTTTTCAGCTGCTCTGATGCTCTCACTTCCTGCTCTTTTTCTGCTTTTTTCTTTGATTTTTTTAATTCTTTCTGTTACTACGTCAACGGCAGAATTGATTGCACGGTAAAGGTCCTCATCTGTAACCTCCGCTCTTACTACGTTGTTTTTAGTCTTAACGGTAATCTCTGCACGCTGCGCTTTTGCACGGCCATGTTTTGCGCTTAACACAATATCAACAGCAGTGTCATCTCCTACCAGTTTTTCAAATTTTTTTACTTTTTCTTTTACTGCTTCTTTAATCCCTTCTGTTAATGTGATATTCTTTCCTGTAATTTTTAATCTCATATCTTATCCTCCTAGATTTTGTAATTTTTTTGGACTTTTCTTTTGTCCTTCTATATCCAATATGCTGGATTTTTTTACAGAACACAAAATTTTGCGAAAAAAAACAGACGCTTTCGCGTCTGCTGTATTACAAGTTTCAAAATGGAAGCATAAGCTGACCTGTACAACGTTTGACTTTTTTCATATTTGAATCACCTTCAACATTGATAATGATTATATCAACGCTTGGTTCACACATGTTGTCAAGCATATAGTACATTCTTGTCGCCTCAGCGATGACCTCCGGGTCTTCAGCATCACGCGCTGCCTCTGCTGCATAAGTGAGAAGGCCTTTTTTAAGGTTTTCGTATGAGACAGCCTTAAATCGAGTTGGGTCGGAAGACTGCTTGCAGATATCTTCCAGGATGAATGGTTTCTCATTGCCGTTTTCCGGACGGTATGAAACAAACTCATAAACGTGAGCATCTGACCTGTCGGTCTTCCATCCTGCACAATATGCATCTTTTGGAAGTCCCATGTTTTCTAACAGCTCTTTCATCTGGAAGCAGCAAACATCAAGCGCTTTTGCTGCGCACCGCTGGCGGTTTACGATTTCCTGTCTGACAGATGTCCTTACTTTACAGTCAGAAATAGAATCGTAAAGCATCTCCATCATTGGCGCGAGCTCTTCCAATTCTTTCTCGCACTCTGCTTTAATACCGTCAACGGCCTCTTTAAATGATACTGTTGTTGTAATCCCTGTAAGGGATGTTATTTCAGCATCAGGACCAAAAAGCCCTGTAAGGTAGTAGAACCCTTCATTATAAAGAAGCCCGGTTCTGTAAAATTCAGGCGGCAGTCCATATGATGCACACACTTTTACAAAAGCGTCCTGCTTTTTTGATTCTTCAATTTCTTCCTGTGTGTGGGCTCTTCGCTCATGCACCTGCTTTTTGGCTCCAAATACCTTTCCGCTGTTTGTTTCGATTAAAATACGACTCATAATGATAGTCTCCCTTCTTTGTTATATTATTTTTTTTTGATTGTGTGATTACTGCAATCAGTTTTTACGTTATTAATATGAAAAAGATTGGATGTCATAAAAACAGACGAATATTTGCACAATTCTGTCATGCCAACACCAACACCGACAGCCATGTCCCGATTTTTCGCTTAGCCGCCACACCTGCCAACACATATCATTCCGGCTTGACCGGCCGAAACCTGACGCCAATCCCAGATTTTCGTCAAAGGAAAACTCAATCCATACACAAGTCAGTAAACTAACATCGGCTCTGCCGCCGATAAGCCATCACAATACATCACACTTTACCTTACGAAAGCCATAAAAAACATAGCCCGCCTTAACCGGCGGGCCAATAATAAACGATAGGTTATCGAAATATGAAAGAATAAAAATATTGCCAAAAATATTGGAAATTTGTTTCTTTTTCAAAGAAACAAATTTCTGTAACCAGAACTGTTTATGGCTTACTGTCAACCGAAAAACTTTCTCTATGCGCTTTTTTTTCTCAACCTGTAGGCTTTGAATAACGAAGATGTAAGCCAACACAGTTCCGGTTACAAGCTGAAGCGAAATGGCATAGTTTCTCCTGCGTCACAAGGTCGTACTATCCCTGCAGAAAAAGATGTCTCATTCTACAGTATTGGATATTACGGACACTTGTGTGAGGAGAAACCATGCCATTCACGAAAAAAAGTTACATGCTTCGCTCAGGCGTTCTTCATAGAGCCATATTTTATCAGATTTCTGTGTAAGCAAATCTGCCAAAATATAACCACGTGGTCTTCATCCCTGTGATTACTCATCAGGAAATCCAGATGCGGTCACCTCATTCATATCTACCAAGGTTTATCCTACTACTTCTTCGGACTCGTCTAAATAGTTATAAACTTAGCCTTTTGTACATCCGCGCATCTAAAGCCGTTTCCAGCGTATACCACGCATCCTCCAAGAGCTGTACTTCCATGGCAGAACATACCACGGCTTGCCCCCGCGCGCTACTTTTAACCATATGCATTCATCATCTTCTGCACTTAGGCATATGAGGTCATGACACGCCTCCAACCCCTGTGGTCGCCGATTCGAAGAAGAACTATTCTCTTCGGACCCTAATCGATTCTCACCGCTCGAATATACACTTAACGCTGTTTATGTCTCAAAAACTAGTAGTTGCCAGCGTTCCCATAAGCATCACGGTATTCAGTTTAGGTTCTATCATCATACGAAAAACAGGGTTGCGAATTGACTGCAGAGTTGTCTATATTATCTTTCTCTCTTATCTTTTCTTATTCTTTTCTTGCTTCACAATACAGTCAAAGCGTTTCCTTTTCTCCCAAACGCAGTCTGGGATAGTCTTGATGAAATACGATGATATTGTTGTCAATGTGTTACCGGCGCCATTCCCGGGATTTTTCGAAGTCCGGGTCTTCGTCCAAATGGCGTACTTGAATGTTTTTTTGTCTTGCAGATTTAATATGCAGAAAAAAAATAAAAATGTAACGTTTGTGAACTACCCGCATCTAAAGAAGCAGGCTTCCGAAGAAGACAGTCTAAAGATACAGGCTTCGAGCCCGCAGGCTCTCTCTTTTCCTGCCTATCCGGGTGACATATTATGTCACGTCTGTAAGCGTGACCCCGTAGCTCGGCAGGCTACTCCGGTGTTCCACCGGTAAGGTTATCGGGTTACCAAAAGACTGCATTTTATGCAATCGTAGTAATCAGAGCGGGTTTAGAATATCCATCTACTGATTGTCTAAATATATTCTCTTTCAAGATTCTCAGTCCTTCTTCCAGGATGTTAATGGCTGCGTTTTTATCGCGGGGCATAATATTCCCGCATACCGGGCAGACATAAACTTTGTCAGACAGCTGTAAATCATCGTTTTTATAACCGCAATGATGACATGTCTTAGAAGAAGGATACCATCTGCTGGCACGCACAAGAATCTTTCCGTGCTTCAGGCACAGTTCCTCCAGGATTGCCGTGAATCTTCCCCATCCAACATCGGACACGGATTTTCCAAGACTGAGAGCCTGTTTCATTGCTGTGATATCGAGGTCTTCAATCGCAATCACGTCGTAAGTTCTGACAAGTCTTACAGCAA